>FZPS01000167.1_pt42 | contig 242064 bp, 237 predicted proteins | sample 1817821 | NCBI WGS metagenome assembly FZPS01 (sample SAMEA104158645, study PRJEB21678) | metagenome | place: Germany | collected 2015-04-21
ACGTGGTGATTCCGCGTATTGGGCGCTTTATTGAGCCACTGCATGCCTTTTACGACAAGAGGGTTTTGGATATAATAAGAACTCATCTTGAGCAAGATAATCGCAAGTTAGCGAGTCTCCTCATCGCGCCTCTTAGTGTCTATCATATCAATGAGGAGATTACAAGGAAGTTCGGCCCTTCGTTTCTAAGTTTCTTCAACATCAACACTTGGACCGACCTGGAATTAGCCCATACTCTCCTGGAGGCGAAATCAAATGTCAAATGAGCCTGTGGCTGCTGTTGATGTTTTGAGGTTTCGCGATGGCAAGTGGCTGTCGGAGAAGGATGAGGTTGCAGCAGAAGCCGAGATTACCGTTGTCCTGAACGGACCCGAACTCGTCAAGTTGACAGCTACGCCCCGACACCTCTCTGAACTTGCCGCAGGCTATCTCTACTGCAGCGGGATGATTGATTCCATTAAACGGGTGGAGTCACTGAAAGTCGATGAGACGCAGGGAAGGGTTTGCGTTGTTGCTGCTAGATCCGACAGCCTTAATGAGTGCCCAGGTATTTACCTGAATGAACACGCCTGCGAGTGCTTCACTGGTTCTTCCAGTGGTTGCTCCATCGATTGCCCCGAAACAACAGCCCTATGGGATGTAGATCCACTTGACCCAAATGACTTGATAAGACTCATGAACGAGTTTGAGAAGAGCTGTCATCTGTTTCATGAGACCGGAGGCAGCCATGCGGTAGCTATAAGTGATGGCAAGGGTATTATCTTGCTCCGCGAGGATATAGGACGGTGTAACGCCATTGATAAGGTTGTTGGATACTGCCTTCTGAACCATGTTAACGCCTCAGATAAAATACTCTTTATAAGCGCAAGAGCGTCTTCTGAAATAGTCGGCAAGGCTTGTACGCTGAGGACTCCGATTTTGGTGTCCCTGTCCGCCCCGACTGACAAGGCAGTCAAGTTGGCCCATGAGCGCGAACTTACCCTCGTTGGTTTTGCCAGATCAAACCGGTTCAATGTTTACAGCGGATTCAGCGGGATCAGACATTACTGACATACGCAGGTACGGATGGGGAGAACCTGTAAGTCGTGAGGAATTGTCAGGCCGTATAAGGAGACTCTCCGAGTGGGCTGACGAGATACGCCGCGACGTGCTTGCAACCTACGAGTGACAATAGGAAAAAAATCAAGGAAAATACAGGTTGCCGGCACCGGATAAACAAATGAGGGATGGTGCCTCGAGAACGCTCTAATAAGTAGGTCGGCCTGCAGGCTAAAGCCGAAATCTACATGCGCTCGCAAGACTCGTGCCGGCAACCAATAGTGTTATTCCTTAGGACGGTTAACCGGTTGTATTTCCGGTTATCCCTAGAGACAAAGAAACCGGGTTCTGCGGAAAAGAGCAGAACCCGGCCGGTTTCAAATCGGCTGTTGCTTTTTGCTCTCCTTTCCGCAATGGGAGGCGCCTAAGTTTCCTAATAGCACCCTAACGGTCCGCCTGCCATAGCATTTGCCGTAGGCCAGGGGACTCGGAGATCCTATTCTGAGACTCTAAAACTGTATTCGACGCAGGTCGCAAAATTCCTTCAATTCGCGAGCTTTACAAAGCATCGTGTTGCGTGATAAAATATTACCGGCTGAATGATCTTTAACTGTGGAGATCACTGCCTCGGCAGATGCGGTCAAGTTGTCTACCGAGGTATTGTTTTTGTTTGCCCAAGAATTTTTTGACTCGTACTTTATCATTATATATCTTCCGGCCACGGCAGGATAACCGTGACATCTAGTTCTTGACGGCGGGGTGGACATAAGTGAAAGCAACAGTGGAAAAACTAGAAGATAGTTTTGCTCATCTAAGCATTGAAGTAGATGAGAGCGAGTTCCAAAGGTCCCTGGATGAAAGCTATCGCAGGTATTCATATCGGGTCAGTATTCCGGGATTTAGAAAAGGAAGGGTTCCCAGGCAGATCTTGGAGATGCGCATCGGTAAGGCAACCCTTATTGAAGATGCGTTGAAGAGGATAATACCTGAAGCGTACATCGAGGCGATCAAGGAAACCGGGATAGACCCAATTGATGAGCCTGAGTTTAGCGTTACCGAGGCTGAAGAGGGCAAACCTGTGAAGTTTACCGCTAAAGTTCTCGTCAGGCCTGAGGTGAAGCTTCCGGATTATAAAGAGATCCGCATAGAAAGGGAGATCCCGGAAGTCAGTGAGGAAGACGTGGACAGCCAGATTGAGCGCCTCCGCGAAAACCAAGCTGTGTTCGCAACTGTAGATCGCGAGGATGTTATTGAAGAAGACTATGTGTTGGCCAGACTTAGCATTTCCTGTGATGGTGAACCTGTAGACCTCGGACTTGGCGATGATCCCGTTCTGATGCAAGCAGGCAGCGAAAAAGGTGACTTTTTAGGGATAAGCAAACACCTCGTCGGCCTTAAGGTAGGCGAAGAAGCAGAAATCGAAGTGACCTTGCCTGAGCATTTTGTCGATACAGAAGTTGCAGGAAAACAAGGTATTGCCACTGTCAAGATAGACGGTATCCGCAAGAAGGAACTGCCTGAACTCAACGAAGAGTTCGCAAAGGCAGTAGGCGATTTTGAGAGCGTTGACGCTCTTCGTGAAAGAATCCGAGAGACAATGGAAAAGGTCGTCAAGGAACGTTTTGAAGCCGAATATATAGATAAGGTAGTAGACAAGATCACCGAGGAGGCTGAAGTTGATGTCCCGGAAGTCTTAGTCGAGCGAGAGGTCGATAGGATGCTCCATGACTTCGAGGCTAATCTCGTTCAGCAAGGCTTATCTTTAGAAGGATATCTTGAGTCTGTCGGTATTGATAAAGAGGACTTACGCAGTAATTATCGGGATGATGCATACAAAGGTGTTAAGGCAGAATTTGTCTTGGAAGCCATCGCTAAGGCTGAAGGATTCGAGGCGTCAGATGACGAAGTCAACGAACGAGTTAGACTTCTTGCACAGTACAGAGATACTACATTTGAAGATATGAAGGAACTACTTACGCACTCCGGACGTATTAGGCAAATAGAGGATGCAATCATAATAGAGAAAACCAAGAAGCGCCTAGCGGAAATAGCCGGAGGAGAATAGGCATAGAACAGGGAGGATGAGTATAAGTGAACCTTGTTCCTATTGTGGTTGAGCAAACAAGTCGAGGAGAAAGAGCTTATGACATATATTCCAGATTACTTAAGGACAGGATCATTTTCCTCGGAGGACCGATAGACGACACAGTAGCAAATCTGGTAATTGCACAGATGCTTTTCTTACAAGGTGAAGACCCTGAGAAGGATATTAACCTTTACATTAACAGCCCCGGCGGTGTAGTCACTGCAGGACTTGCGATTTACGATACAATGCAGTACATAAAGCCTGACGTGGCCACATTCTGTATCGGAATGGCTGCCAGCATGGGGGCGTTACTGCTCACTGCAGGGGCAAAAGGAAAGAGATATGCATTGCCTTATTCCAGGGTAATGATCCATCAACCGTTAGGCGGCGCTCAGGGCCAAGCAACTGATATAGAGATTCAAGCGAGGGAAATTGTGCGGTTGCGAGAGGTAACTCAGGAAATACTATCTAAGCATACAGGCCAACCTATGGAAAAGATAATGACAGACACTGACAGGAACTTTTTCATGTCTGCTCAGGAAGCTAAGGATTACGGGATCATCGACGAGATATTCAGTCCCAGAAAATAGGGGGTGGTAGGGTGTTCAGGTTCGGCGATGAAAAAGGCCAACCGAAATGCTCGTTCTGTGGCAAGGCTCAAGATCAGGTCAAGAAGCTGATTGCAGGCCCGGGCGTCTATATCTGCGATGAATGTATCGAGCTCTGCAACGAGATCATCGAAGAAGAGCTAGGCGAGGAAGCCGATATCGAGCTCTGCAATATCCCGAAGCCCAAGGAGATTAAGGAAATCCTCGATCAATATGTCATTGGTCAGGAAGAGGCTAAGAAAACTCTGGCAGTTGCAGTCTATAACCATTACAAACGTATCGGAGCAAACACTCGTGTAGACGATGTGGAGCTTCAAAAAAGCAATATTCTCCTTCTTGGCCCGACAGGAGTTGGGAAGACCTTGCTCGCTCAGACGCTGGCCAAGATCCTGAACGTACCCTTTGCCATTTCTGATGCGACTTCTCTTACTGAAGCCGGGTATGTGGGAGAAGACGTGGAAAATATTCTTCTCCGACTTATTCAGGCTGCTGACTATGACATTGAACGGGCTGAGCGCGGCATTGTTTACGTTGACGAGGTAGACAAAATAGCTCGGAAGTCGGAAAACCCTTCGATAACTCGGGATGTCTCAGGTGAAGGTGTCCAGCAGGCACTTTTGAAGATATTTGAAGGTACTATGGCAAGCGTCCCACCCCAGGGTGGACGGAAACACCCTCACCAGGAGTTTATACAGATCGATACAACGAACATCCTGTTCATATGCGGAGGCGCGTTTGACGGGCTTGACAAGATCATAAACAACCGTATAGGCAGGTCAATACTGGGGTTCGGAGCAGAGGTAAAGCCTAAGGTAAACATGAATATCGGAGATACCTTGAGGCAGGTTATGCCTGAAGACCTACTCAAGTACGGGCTTATTCCGGAATTCATCGGGCGCCTTCCAGTGGTAGTCGTGTTGGACGCCCTTGATGAAGACGCACTGGTGAGGATTCTGACTGAACCCAGGAATGCGTTGGCAAAGCAGTTTAAGAAAATGTTTGAACTGGACGGCGTTGAGTTAGAGATTACAGATGAAGCCCTGAAGGCAGTGGCAAGGAAGGCTATTGCTCTGAACACAGGTGCACGGGGACTTCGGTCAATAATGGAAAGAACCATGCTTGACATTATGTATGAGATCCCGTCGAGGCAGGATGTGAAGAAAGTATTGGTGACCGAAGAGACCATAAATGAAAAGGCAAAACCTCAAATAGTGTTCCATGACCGAAAAGTGAAAAAACGCGAAGAAACGGCGTGAGAAGTCCTTATGACGTGTTAAATGACGCGTGAGGGGCCCGGCTTTGTCCGGGCCTTTTCTGATTGCAGACCTATGCTTAACAGCACACTCCGTGGACATAATACAAGTGAGACTCAACGAATGGGGCGGAATACATGGACTTCTCCGGCAGTGTCTTCGGACTGATCAATCTCTTTTTTGCTGCAATCATCGGGATATACTTCTGGCATATGTTAAGGACGCAGCAAGGTGGAAAAGTAGCCGTTGATCGTGAATCCCGGAAGGAAATGGAGAAGCTGCGTAAGATGCGAAGTATATCCCTGACAGAGCCTTTGTCGGAGAAGACACGACCCAATTCTCTTCAAGAGATCATAGGTCAGGAAGAAGGCCTCAGGGCATTGCGGGCTGCCTTATGCGGACCCAATCCTCAGCATGTCATCATCTATGGCCCTCCGGGAGTCGGCAAGACAGCCGCAGCCAGAGCTATCCTGGAAGAAGCGAAGAAGAACCCGAAGTCTCCGTTTAGGCCGGGGGCGAAATTCGTGGAAATAGACGGTGCTACGTCGAGATTTGACGATAGGGGAATTGCTGATCCCCTTATCGGTTCAGTCCACGATCCTATCTACCAAGGAGCGGGAGCCATGGGAATGGCAGGGATTCCTCAGCCAAAGCCTGGGGCTGTGACTAAAGCCCATGGCGGTATTCTGTTTATCGATGAGATAGGGGAGCTCCATCCCATCCAGATAAACAAGCTCTTAAAGGTACTTGAAGATAGGAAGGTGTTCTTGGAAAGTGCATACTATAATTCAGAGGATCCCAATATCCCCCAGCATATCCACGATATATTTCAAAACGGACTTCCTGCGGATTTTCGGCTGGTAGGAGCCACAACAAAGACTCCTCACGATATTCCTCCTGCAGTGCGTTCCAGGTGTATAGAGGTTTTCTTTAGGGCGCTCAGCGAAGAAGAAGTAGGGATCATCGCATCCAACGCTGCTAAGAAAGCAGGCTTTCAACTGGATGAGGAAGCTTTGGAGGTCATAAAAAAGTACGCGTCCAACGGCCGTGACGCAGTGAATATACTTCAGATAGCGGGGGGTTCTTGTATATCTGCAGGGCGATCCGTAATACTCAAGAAGGACATAGAATGGGTGGTCAGTGCAGGGCAGTATGCACCTCGCTGTGAACCGAAGCCTCCGCCAAAGCCGCGGATAGGTTATGTAAACGGCCTTGCGATTCGCGGCCCTAATATGGGATCCCTGATTGAGATTGAAGCAGTCGCCACTCTAGTGGAAGGCAAAGCAGGTAAGCTGGTCACCACAGGCCTTGTGGACGAGGAAGAGCTGGGCGGCCAGGGGCGAATAGTAAAGAGAAAAAGCATGGCCAGAGGGTCAGTGGAGAATGTAGCAACTATCTTGAAAAGGTTCTTTTCTCTGAATCCTGAAGACTACGACATCCACGTGAACTTCCCGGGAGGCCTTGCTCTGGACGGCCCTTCGGCCGGGATAGCGATTGTAACAGCGATTTACTCAGCTATTACACAGCAGCTAGTGGATAATAAAGTCGCCATGACAGGCGAGGTATCGATCTTAGGTGATATAAGGCCGGTTGGAGGAATAGTCCCCAAGGTCGAGGCTGCAGCGCAAGCAGGGGTCGAGAGAGTGATAATTCCAAGGGAAAACTGGCAGGAAGTCTTCAGGGACAGAACTGACATCCGGGTGCTGCCTGTTGACAGAATTGAAGAGGCTGTAAAACTTGCTGTTGTCTGCGAAGAACCGATCCTTGGCTTGCTGGATTTTCCTAATGTTGTGACGAGTCCTTCATCTCCTTCTGTCACAAGATTCCAGGTGGGTTGCTAAACGAATAATAGCCAATGATTCCCATATGGTTGACATAATACTCAGGCCTGTGGTACCCTAACTTCGGCTTGTCCCTTGCTGTACTCTTGCTGTTTTCTCCGATGCCACACATGCTGCATGCAAGAACCGCTACATCTCGGGCTAATACCGTGCTTGACTTGCTATCCGATAGGGTGAAGGAATCCGGCAGTCCGACGAGAATAAAAGGGGGTACGTGTGACAGTTCATGGGAGAGGCCGGGGGAGGTGTAATAGATTATGCCACGAGACTCAAGAAGACCGGAGGCAGTAAGAGAAGGAGTGCCTCTTCTTCCGCTGCGTGGAGTAATCGTTTTTCCTTGCATGACAGTCCCTCTCGAAGTGGGGCGGGACAGGTCGGTAGCCGCTGTTGAGGAGGCTATGATAGGTAACAGGCTGGTAATGCTTGCTTCTCAGAAACAAGCGAGACTTAACGAGCCTACGCCGGCTGATATCTTCTCAATAGGCACACTGGCTGAGATAAGACAGATGGCGAGATACCCCGACGGGACGATCCGAGTTCTGGTAGAAGGATTGGAACGGGCGAGGATTCTAGAGTATACACAGGCTGAACCCTTCTACAAGGTAAGGGTTGAGGATCTCAGGCCCTTCGAACCCATGACAAAGGAACTGGAAGCTTTGATGAGGGCTGCACTGACATATTTTGAATCCTATGTCAGGCTTGGCAAGAAGGTTCCTGCGGAAATCCTCTCTTCAATCCAAGCAGTTCAGGATCCCGGCAGACTTGCTGATGACATTGCCGCACACCTTCCTTTACGCCCTGAAGATAAACAGTCCGTATTGGAGGCAGTATCTGTAACGCTCAGGCTGGAGAGGCTTTGTGCAATTCTCCTTAAGGAAATAGAAATACTTGAGCTCGAACGTAAAATCAATACTCGAGTAAGGAAACAAATGGAGAGAACCCAGAAGGAGTATTACCTTCGGGAACAAATGAAAGCCATCCAGAAGGAATTGGGCGAGCGTGATGAAAGGCAGTCGGAAGCTGAAGAATACCTGCAAAAGATTAAAGAAAAGGGACTGCCTGACGAAGCCGAAGAAAAGGCCATTCGCGAGGTGGAACGGCTTGAGAAGATGCCTCCTATGGCTGCAGAAGCAGTGGTAGTCAGGACATACATTGATTGGCTTTTGGCTCTTCCGTGGTCATCGAGAACAGAAGACCGCCTTGACCTCCCGGAAGCAGCCAGGATACTTGATGAAGACCACTACGGGCTTGAGAAAGTCAAGGAAAGGATCCTTGAATTCCTCGCTGTGCGTCGACTCACCAGCAGGCCAAAAGGTCCTATCCTGTGTTTTGTAGGCCCACCGGGTGTAGGTAAGACTTCCCTGGGAAAATCGATAGCCCGTGCCCTGGGCAGGGAATTTGTCCGGTTTTCGCTGGGCGGTGTCAGGGACGAGGCTGAGATCCGCGGACACAGACGTACCTATGTCGGGGCACTTCCGGGCAGGATTATCCAGGCAATGCGCCAAGCCAGCTCCAAGAACCCTGTGATTCTCCTAGATGAGGTAGACAAGATGAGCAGTGATTTCCGAGGAGATCCTGCGTCTGCCCTGCTGGAAGTGTTAGACCCTGAACAGAACGCTACATTTAGCGATCATTACATTGAAGTCCCATATGATCTCTCTGATGTGATGTTTATTACAACAGCCAACCTTCTCTATTCTATTCCCAGGCCTCTTTTGGACAGGATGGAGATTATCAATATACCTGGATACACAGAAGAAGAGAAGATTATCATCGCAAGAGACTTCTTAGTGCCGAAGCAGAAGAAAGAGAACGGTCTTGACGAATATAACGTGAGCATTACTGACGACGCTCTCAGAGCGATAATCCGGAACTACACACGCGAAGCAGGTGTAAGAGGACTTGAGCGCGGTATTTCTTCGATATTGCGCAAGATCGCAAGGAAAGTCGTTTCTGAGAACTTAGAGGACTTCGAGATCATAGTAGATGAAAACGATGTCTTAGAGTACCTAGGAGTTCCGAAATACAGGTACGGGGTTGCTGAGTCACAGGATAGAGTAGGTGTAGCAACAGGCCTTGCAGTTACTGAGGCCGGCGGAGATATACTGGCAATAGAGGTTTCAGTGATGAAAGGCACCGGAAAGCTGACGCTCACCGGCAAGCTTGGAGATGTCATGAAAGAATCGGCACAAGCTGCATTTACGTATATCCGATCCCGTGCCGTCGATTTGGACATAGATCCTGAGTTTTATCAGAATTACGATGTCCATGTCCACGTGCCTGAAGGCGCGATTCCTAAAGACGGGCCTTCTGCAGGCATAGCCATGGCAATCGCTTTGGCCTCGGCTCTTACGAAGCGCGCAGTAAGGTGTGATGTGGCTATGACCGGCGAGATCACACTTCGCGGACGTGTCCTGGCAGTAGGCGGCATAAAAGAGAAAGTGCTTGCAGCACACAGAGCCGGTATATTCACAGTCATTCTTCCGGACGAAAATAAACGAGAGGTAGAGGAGATTCCGGCAAACGTCCGTGACAGCATGGAGCTTATCTTCGTGGATCACATGGATGAGGTCCTAGAGTTTGCCCTGAGAAAAGAGGCAGATGGCTACGAAAAGCCAACGAAAGAGGACTTTCCGGAGATGCCTACTACACCTCCTGATGACAGTCCTGCAATAGGAAACGAGCTATACTGTAACTGAACTATGAAGCACAACATAAACGGATCTGCTTTTGGAAAGCCGTTTATTAAAGCCGTCCTCTCACAACAGTTTTGCTGGGGGGCCGGCTTTTTGTTAAGATGACTTTTTTTCATTCCGCCCAATTGACGGCAGGAGTTTTACGAGGCTAATAGAATAGCAGAGTTCAGGTGGCACAAGATACAGACGAGGTGGTGTAGTGATGAGCACGAAAAGAGTTGTGATTATGGGAGCTGCAGGTAGGGATTTTCATAACTTTAACACATTCTTCCGGGACAATGACAACTACCAGGTAGTTGCATTTACCGCAACACAGATCCCGAATATCGAAGGCAGACATTACCCTAAAGAGCTTGCAGGCGATAACTATCCTGACGGCATTCCCATCTATTCTGAGGAGGAGCTCCCGTCACTTATTGAGAGAGAAGGCATAGACCAAGTAGTCTTCGCCTATAGTGACGTATCTTATGTAGAAGTTATGCGTAAGGCTGCAGTGGTTCTTTCAAAAGGTGCGGATTTCTGGCTTATGGGACCGGACAGCACAATGATACGGTCAAGTGTGCCTGTGATTGCCGTTACAGCCGTTAGGACAGGTGTTGGAAAGAGCCAAACTACAAGGAAGATAACGAAGATCTTAAAAGAACGGGGAAAGAAAGTCGTAGTGATTCGCCATCCGATGCCGTACGGAGACCTGCTAAAGCAGAGGGTGCAGCGATTCGAGACCTTAGAGGACCTGGACAAGCACGAGACCACCATTGAAGAACGCGAGGAGTACGAACCCCATATCGTCGAAGGGTTTGTAGTTTATGCAGGAGTGGACTATGGTGCAATTCTTGAGGAAGCGGAGAAAGAGGCTGATATCATACTCTGGGATGGAGGCAATAATGACCTGCCGTTCTATTATCCTGATCTATTGATTACATTGGCTGATCCGCACCGGCCCGGGCATGAGACTCTGTTCTACCCTGGCGAGGCCAATGTGCGGACGGCGGATGTTGTAGTCTTAAATAAGGTGGATACAGCCGCCCCTGAAGACGTTGATAAGGTGGAGCAGTCTGTGAAGTCCATCAATCCGAAGGCCAGAATCATTCGTGCTGCTTCTCCTTTGACTTTGGAAAACCCTGAGTCTGTGAAGGGTAAGCGCGTCCTTGTGGTGGAAGACGGACCCACTTTGACTCACGGAGGGATGACTTACGGAGCAGGAGTCATTGCCGCGAGACAACATGGTGCAGCGGAGCTTGTTGATCCTCGTCCTTATGCCATGGGGTCTATCAGAGAAACTCTAGAGAAGTATCCGGGGCTTGAGCCGCTTATCCCTGCAATGGGTTACGGTAAGGAGCAAATGACTGAGCTGGAGAAGACTATAGAAGCTACTCCTTGTGATGTTGTCATTATCGGAACTCCTATAGATCTCAGGCGTGTGATTAAGATAGATAAGGACGCTGTTCGCGTAAGGTATGAAATCGAAGAGATGACTAAACCTGATCTGGAAGACGTAATTTTTGATCGTTTCAGAGGTATATTGTTTTAGCTGCAGTGCAACGTCATAACCTGCTGTGAGACAGCTAAAATGCATGAACGGGGCAGTAATATCTGCCCCGTTTTGGTTTTTGAGAGACTTATTGGACTACCGTTCAGGTGATGTCCAACATATAATAATGCGATATCACACCACACGCTCAAGGAGGTCTATACATGAGCACAAGTGAGATCTTATCCGTCATCGCCGACGAAGAGGAGTCTATAGCAAGTATACTGTCGGCCGAGGCAGTCAAGGCAGCTGAGACAGCGCGCTGGATTACGCTGATTACAGACGAGGACCTTGAGCAGCTGACGCCAAATGAGATAATCGGAAGCATTGTGCAAATACAAAGGTCTGTAAGTTGTGTTCTCAGTTCTGCGGCTGAGAAAGAGATTGCCATTGCAGCGAAGCTATGTGCCCTTTTGGGAACGAAATGCGGTCCTATTATCTGGAAAGTCATTAGCCGTGACAAATGTTTGCCCTGTCCTGAAGAACAATGTCCTAGCACAGGGGATGTAATCATAAACGGGGATTTCGAGGATACCGGCTCAGATCCGGAGGACCCTCAACTAGTGGGATGGGATGTAGTGAACGCCGAGCCCCGTGTGCGGAACGGAGAACCGGTATCTACCGTTTTCTCGGGAAATGTTGTTGCAGTTCTAGGCTCACCTAATACCAGTCAGGATGCATCAATCTCTCAGACTGTCCCGGTAAACGGTGGATGTCCTTACCAGCTTACTTTTGCAGCATCCGGAAACCCGGCAGGCCCTACACTCTCAGTACAGGTAGAGTTTTTCAGTAACGGGTCTATTTCTACGTTTAACAGGGTAATTACAACATTGGGCCAAGGATACCATACTTATGTATATGTCTTGGACACACCGGAAAACGCAACTTCGGCAACAATCACGTTTATAAAAGAAGGAGCAGGGGAATCATCAATCGATCTTGTGACATTTGGTTCGCAGTAGACTTTGAAGTTTGTGAATAAGCCTGATGGAAAAGGAGCCGGTAAGTAAATCATAATGATAAGGGGGCGTGAAGACTGCCCCCTTATTATTTGGTGACTATTTCTTTCTTCTTAAAGACGATGCAGTCTTCTTATGGTGAGGACAGCAGCGTCCGACTGTATGGCGTTGAACCGGGCTCTTGACAACGTCGGCAGTTACTCTTATGAGAAATGTTGCCGCGACCATAACATCAAAGCATTGGCATTTGGCCCCGCGCCGCGGTGTTGTAACTATTTCGATTTTCTGTTCAGTGTCAATGACTTCGTTTTGAACATGCATTCCCGGACGGACGCATTTGATGTGAGCAGATGTCATGAACGGGATTTCATGACATACATGGTGAACCAGCCCGTCACAGGATGCGTAAATGATGTCCACCTGGAATACGCCTTCTTTTACTACTTTGTTTTTGAATATCGTGTCAGTTGTGTCAACTACTTCTACGTGGACTGCAATGATCTTTTTTGCGGGAAAACCGCATTTCGGAACTGGAAACGCCGTTCTTTTCACTGTCTGGACTTCTGCTTCACCTATCAGCACCGTCGTTTTTTCCGGTTTACACCAGGTATTCCGTTCGCACTCAAATAAAGGTTTTATGATTGTTTGTCGATCTAGTCGATTCATAGAGGCCCAACTCCTTGTACCTCAAGTCAGATTATTCTATGCTTTAAGCATGAACTGTGTGTCCAAGGATCCTGCTGCTTCATATCATGGACTAGACCGCGCTTTGAAGGAGCGCAGTCCAAAGATAGGTAGGGAGGTTTAATCCAGAATGCCAAACGGTACAGTCATAGACAGAATCTTAAGCACAGTCGCAGACGAGCAGGAATTCCTTGCGTCCATCCTTTCTGCCGAAGCAGATAAAGCTGCTGCGTCTGCAGCCCTTATCACGCCTCTCGAGTTCCCTGAAACTGAGAGTCCCAATACTATTCTGGGTAAAGCGCTATCGATAGAGGATTCGATAGCCGAGGTAATCGGAGCAATGGCCTGCAAGGAGTTTGCAATTGCTCTCAAAGTTGCTGCAGTGCTTGGGAACCTGATAGGTCCTATCAATTTGACAGTGGGACCTTGTGTAGCCGAACCGACGCTGCCGCCGGTACCTCCGTTTCCGCCGCTAGAATGAATCTGACGTCGAATGGGTTGGGCAGAGCCTTGCCCAACCCTACTCACCATTCACGGAGGTGTTGATATCTGTGAACTTTGACAGACGCGTTGCCATTTTGACAAGTATTTTCATTACAGAAGGCGATAGGATGATGTTCAGCGGTGCTGACAGATATCTTGTGCATCTCTGTGAGTTTTTGGAGGAATCAGGCTACGAACCGTGTGTTTGGCAAGTGGGCTCGGAAGATCGACTGGTAAAAGGTTTGAGAATCCGAGGGCTTCCTAAGGGCAGGGCGGAATTCGGCGGGTTGCCCGATCTCAACATCCAGTTTTTTGAGAACACTGCAGGTTACGATAAAGCCATATACTTCGCATTGCCTCTTGCCTTCCCGCGGGTAAAACCTAACTCAATTGTCATTTCCCATGGAATAGGATGGGATTACCCGGCTCATACTTGGTCGCCTCTATCAGGACCCCTGAAAGAGGAGTGGCTGAGGAGGCTGCATTACGCGGTAACCGCTTGTGAGCTCGTGGTTTCCGTGGATACGAACACTTTGAACTGGTTAAGGGCTACATGGCCCGGATATGAGCACAAGCAAGCGTATATCCCGAATTTTGTAGACCGCACAGAGTTCTATCCAGGTGAAGACAAGAAATCCGGCGAGTCGTTGGTCGTTCTTTATCCTAGACGGTTGACATGGATCCGGGGACTGGATGATGTCAAAGTTGTAGCTGAGAGGTTGACGCGAAGATACCCATCTTTGGAATTCCACATCGTGGGTAGAGGTGGAACTGATGATTCCGAAGCTGAAATGAACGGATGGGCTAAAGAGAATCCGAGATGCCTGTACTACTGGGTTCCCATGGAGAATATGCCGGATCTCTACCGGATGGCGGATATTGTCGTCATTCCCACCAGGGCTGCGGAAGGCACGTCCCTTGCTTGCCTTGAAGCCATGGCCTGCGGAAAACCTGTGATATGCGGGCACGTAGGAGGGCTTACCGATCTCGTGATAGACGGGTACAACGGCATTCTTATCAACGTATCCCCTGAGACGCTGGAGGAAGCGGTTGAGAGCCTTATTCTTCATCCTGAACTTCGGCAAACTCTGGGCAGACAGGCACTGGAGACATCATTCCAGTTTTCACTGGAGCGATGGAAGGAAAGATGGCGAAAGACGCTGAGAAGCGTCTGGGGAGATGATGAAATGTGAAGCAAGGTTCTTACAGTATTGCCATTCTAACTGACTACATGTTGCACCCGACTCTGGACAGGTTTCTACCTGTTGAAGAAAACCTAGGCTTACTGAAGCTTATTCGTTTCATCAGAGATGAACTCAGCTGGCAGGTAGATGTGTTTCAGGCATCTCCCATTCCGCAACGGGTATTTGATGGAGTTCGCGTCTTCGGCATTGACCAAGATCCGGATCATCTGTCTATGTTTCCCGGACTGAACTCGGTATTTGCCCGTAGAAGCCTTGGATATGACCTGAGGATTTACTACCATTGGCATCTTGCAGCCCCGAAGGTATGCCTCATGGCTATGGCATGCGGACTCCCTGTCATAGCCGGATTTGCGGGAGGGCTCGCTGAACATGTTGTTCACGGGTGGAACGGCTATCTGCTATACCCGGCTGTTGCCAATGTGTTTCAGGCTCTTCTTGAACTGGCCGGCAATGAAGGGCTGCGTAGAAGGATGGGAGAGAATGCACGGAAATTAGCCGAAGGTTACCCGGAATCCCTATGGAAGCAGAGATGGACCTGTCTTCTTAAACGGATATTAGCAAAACCCCTGAAATGCAACGCACCTGAAAGGAGGTGACTGATGTGGCAAGATGCATCCCATGTTCGCCGGATCCTTGTGACAGGATCCTTGCGGCAGTTGCAACAGAAGAAGAACAGCTGGCGCGCATCCTGACCTCTTTAGCAGATAAAGCGGAGAAGGTTGCGAACTGGCTTCCTGATACTGCGCCGGAACTGCCCTTTGAGGCACTGGTTGATAGGGTGAGGGCTTTAGAGTGTGTCATGGCACAGGAGATAGCTGCAATAGCACAGAAGGAAAGAGCCATAAATGCAGTTGTAAGGCAATGTCTGGGAGATCAGACAGACAACTCGGCTGTAATGCCGTCTCCCAGTCCGTGTCCTCCGTGTCCGCCGCCGTGTCCGCCGTGTCCCTGTCCGTGCCCATGCGTGATGTTCCACGCGTGTAAGCTCACTCGGCGGTGTCCGTTTGTGTGTCCCGTGGGATTTGATGATTGTTAAGGCCTTTATCCTGCGAGGCACCTTTTTCCCGAGAATACTCTGCAAAAGAAAGGGGTTCGCATATATGCGAACCCCTTCAAGGTTACCCTTTCAAGCTTACTGCTGTTCTCGCTCTTGCTTCGCTTTTTCGATTACCTGCTGGCTGATGGCTGCAGGAACCTCTTCATAGTGGGAAAACTCCATTGTGAAAGACCCGCGTCCTGCAGTAATCGAGCGAAGGTCTATTGCGTATTTGAACATCTCTGCCATAGGAACCTGGGCTTTGATGACTTGTTTGTTACCTTGGGGTTCCATCCCTAAGATCCTTCCTCTCCTCTTGTTCAGGTCGCCCATGACGTCACCCATTTGGTACTCAGGGACCGTAACTTCCACGTCCATGATAGGTTCGAGAAGAACAGGGGATGCATCCATGACGCCTTTCTTAAGAGCCATGGACGAAGCTATCTTAAATGCCATTTCCGAGGAGTCTACAGGGTGATATGAACCGTCATAGAGAGTAACTTTCAGATCAACCAGCGGATACCCTGCCAGCACGCCCTCGACAAGTGTTTCTCGCACGCCTTTCTCAACTGCAGGTATATATTGCTTCGGAACAGCGCCTCCGAAGATCTTGTCTTCAAACTCGAAATCGCCTCCAGGAGGTAGAGGAGAAATCTCTAGGAATACATGGCCGTATTGTCCACGTCCTCCCGTCTGTTTCTTGTGCTTGCCTTCTGCCTTTGCAGTTCCACGTATCGTCTCACGATAGGGTATTCTCGGTGTGTCTAGGACAACCTCAGCCCCGAATTTCCTCTTTAATCTTTCTGCTGTTACCTCAAGGTGGACTTCGCCGAGTCCTTCCACAATAGTCTCAGCAGTCTCAGCGTCGCGATGCACGACGATTGTGGGGTCTTCCTCTGTGAGCCGGGCAAGGCCTGAACCGATTTTATCTTCATCACCTTTTGCCTTAGGCTTCATAGCCATTGCAAGCGTAGGCTTGGGGAAGTTGATCCCAGGCAGCACAACAGGGTTAGATTTGTCGCAAAGTGTATCACCGGTGCCGGTTACCCCTAGTTTTGCCACCGCACCGATATCTCCCGCAGATACCTGATCTACAGGCTCCTGCTGCTTTCCTTTCATGAAGAACAGCTGTCCCACTCTTTCAGTGGTATCTTCATTGCTGTTATAGACTTGCCCATCTGACCGCATGGTACCGGAATATACGCGGAAAAGGCTTATCTTTCCGACGAACGGGTCAGCAGTGGTTTTGAAAACAAGGGCGGAAAGAGGAGCATCGTCTTTGGGTGCCAGTTCTTTTGTCTCGTCAGAGCCAGGCGCCTTTCCTTCAATCCTGTCGATATCGGCAGGTGAGGGAAGGTATGCTACTATAGTGTCCAGCATCTGTTTGATGCCGACGTTCTTAAGAGCTGAGACACATATTATTGGGTATACGCTGCCTTCCGCAACTCCTTGCCGTAGGCCTTTTCTGATCTCTTCCTCTGACAGTTCTTCACCTTCGAGGTATTTTTCGATCAATTCATCGTCACTTTCGACAGCTGCTTCAATAAGCTCACTGCGATAGTTTTCAGCGGTTTCTTTCAGATCATCGGGGATGTCTTGTTCTTGGAACTTGCCGCTGGAACTGCCGTCGTAAACGTAGGCTTTCATTGAGATGAGGTCAACAACTCCGCGGAAAGAATCCTGAGAGCCTATGGGAAGCTGGATCACAGCGCATTTCGTTCCGAATGTGTTCCGCACAGCATCTATAGTCTTATAGAAGTCAGCGTTTTCTCTATCCAGTTTGGTAATGACGACCATCCTGGGAAGTGCTCTCTCATCCGCGAACTGCCAGACGTTTTCAGTTCCCACTTCCACGCCTGCAGTAGCGCAAACCGCAACAATGGCTGACTCTACTACGCGAAGCCCGCTCTTCACGTCCCCGATAAAGTCAGCGTATCCCGGCGTGTCCACCAGGTTGATCTTGGTGTTCTGCCATTCGCAATGAGCCACTGTAGTCGATATCGTAATCTTGCGCTTGATCTCATCAGGTTCATAGTCCAGTGTGCTTGTGCCTTCGTCGACCCTGCCCATTCTATCAATGGCTTTAGCATTGAACAGCACGGCGTCGCCAAGGCTGGTTTTTCCGGCTCCACTATGTGCAACTAAAGCAACATTCCGGATGTCCTCTGTCCGGTACCTTTTCAAACGAATCTCCTCCTTGAAATCCTCTTACAAATTAGAGAACAGTGGTACAAAACTTGGTAAGAAATGACCGCAGGAAAGCTCCTTGCGAACTGCAAAATGTCTTCGTAAATCGTCTTACGGTGCTTGTATACCTTCATCATTTTACACTTGCCCACAGTCAATTTCAAGGATTCCTTAGCTTTCTTCGCATCGGTTATCTGGTTCCTATTATTATTAGTATAGAACCACAGAGTACCAGTGCCAGTTTGGCTAAGGAGACCCGTTCTACAAGGCCCCACAAACCCAGGGCGCTGACTGCTATCAAGACAATAGGGCCGAGGAGTCCAAGGATTGCGTTGATTCTGAGAGCTGCCTCAACCGTATTCATCTTCATCATAAGAATAGCAGCTGCTATTTCAGCTCCGGCACCGATCACACGAATGTATGCCATTAGGGTTACAGGATTTTCATGAGGATCCATAGCATCACTGCCTTCTGATAGAACGGTCCTCTTAAGAGAGTCCTGAGGGTCCTCAAAACAATGGTATGAGACATTACTTGAGTTATTCCAAAGACCGCAATAGGAAGATGTACGACTTGTTGCAACACGAATATGCATGTGTTATACTTTGGCGTAGAACCTTCCAGTAATCGTCGCTGCAGGAGTTGTAGGTAGAGAGTGGGGAGACCCACTCTTTCATGTTGTGCAACGGATTTTGGTCACAGATTTTGGTCACATATGGATAGCGGCTTGTTCCGCAAGTTCATGCCCGGCATGCAGGGAGGAATATGCATTGAAGCCGAAAGAAGTAGAAGCTATGGTCAGCGCGATGCTTGATGAGATAGCGGAAGGCACAGACATTGAAATCGTAGATGTCATGTATGAAAAAGAAGGCGGACACTGGTATCTCAGGGTTTACATCGATTGCCCGGACGGGGTTTCTATAGATGATTGTACGTACATCAATGAGACGTTAGGGAGGAAGCTGGATGATCTCGATCCCATTCCCCACAGGTATGTCTTAGAGGTGTCATCGTCAGGGGAGAAACCTCTTCGCGGAGAATCAGACTATTTCAGGTTTCGCGGCAGACGAATACGTGTCAACACCTACATGCCGATAAACGGCAAGAAATCACTGGAAGGTAAATTGCTGGGGCTTGTAGATGATGTAGTTCAGTTAGAAATCGATGGGGAAATCATCGATATTCCTATGAATAAAGTAAGTCACGCCAGATTGGTCGTGGAAATCTAAGTGTTAGGCGAAAACCCGGCTAGGGATCAGTAATAATTTGCCTGGGGCGAGGAGGGTTAGGATGAATTTCGAGGTTATCCAGGCGCTAAAACAACTTGAAAAAGAACGAGGAATTCCCAAGGAAGCTGTTATTGAGGCATTGGAGGCTGCGTTAATCTCGGCATTCAAGAAGAATTACGGGACTTCCCAAAATGTAAAAGTGCAGATTCATCCGGAAACCGGACAGATATCTGTGTTTGCGTATAAAACCGTTGTGGAACAGCCTTCTGACCCGAGACTTGAGATATCCCTGGATGAAGCTGAGAAAGTCAATCCTGAGTATCAGGTAGGTGACGTCTTTGAGGTAGAGATTACTCCCGGTGAGTTTGGGAGAATCGCTGCTCAAACTGCTAAACAAGTTGTTGTTCAGAAAATCCGTGAGGCAGAGCGGGGAATAATCTACGAAGAATTCAGTAACAGAGAAGGCGAAGTAGTCACCGGTATTGTCCAGCGACGCGATGAGCGAAATGTTATAGTGGATTTGGGTAGAGTAGAGGCTATAATGCCGCTCTCTGAACAAGTGCAAGGCGAGCATTACTCGTACGGAGACAGATTAAAGGTATACATCCTCGAAGCACGCAAGACTCCTCGGGGCCCTCAGGTTATAGTGTCCCGTAGTCATCCGGCACTCCTTAAGAGGCTTCTTGAGCTTGAGGTGCCTGAGATACATGAAGGGATTGTGGAGATCAAAGATATCGCAAGGGAGGCAGGGCATCGGTCTAAGGTGTCAGTGCTTTCTTATGATCCCAATGTTGATGCGGTAGGTGCTTGTGTAGGGCCGCGGGGTATGAGGATTCAAAGAATCGTTGCAGAGCTGAAAGGCGAAAAGGTCGATATCATTCAATGGCATAACGACCCAGGGATATATGTTTCCAACGCCCTGAGCCCGGCGAGAGTAATCCTCACCAGGGTAGATGAGGAAAACCACATAGCAAGGGCGATTGTTCCCGACAGCCAGTTATCCTTGGCCATCGGCAAGGAAGGCCAGAACGCACGCTTGGCTGCCAAGCTAACCGGCTGGAAGGTAGACATAAAGAGCGATTCTCAAGTCCGCGCCCTCGAAGAAGAGGAAGAGAGGCTAATGGAACTTGAGGCGGAGGCAGCAGCTGATTCTCAGGAAGAGCTCATCGACGAGCTTGCCGAAGAGCTTGAAGAGGAAAGCGTCCACGTTACGGTTGAAGATGAGGACGCCGGCGAAGGTGTCGAAGTTGAAGGGCCTCCGGACGAAGAAGTGGATATCACAGACGAGCTAAGTGAAGATATGACCGAGGATTCTATTGAAGAAGCTGTTGCAGAGACTTTTGAAGAGGCTGTTGAAGAGGTAGCTGACGGAGTGCAGGCAGAGGATTCAGAAGAAGTGTTCACAGAAGACAGTGAAGAGGTTTACACCGCGAGTGGCGAAGAAGGCACAGATGTCCTGCATCGGGAATCGAAAGGGAAAAAGAAGAAGAAAAAAGGCACAGTCGATGAAGAAGATGATGAAGAAGAGGCTGTAAGGCGGAGAGGTCCTAAGAGGCGCAAGAAGGAGCTCTACGAAGAAGACGACTACTGGGATGAAGAAACCGACTTGTAAGCTATGGTAAAGGCGAGTGACTCGTAAATGGCAAAACGAAGATCTCAGCCCAAAGTGAAGAAGGCGCCTCAACGAACCTGCGTTGGGTGTAGAGAAGTCAAGTCCAAATGGGATCTTGTTAGAATCACACGCACTCCTGAAGGCGCTGTTGAGATAGACCCTACCGGCAAGTTGGCAGGGCGAGGCGCATACATCTGTCCGAGCAGCCGGTGCCTGAACTTAGCTGCGAAAAATAAGCGCTTGGATAAAGCTTTGGGAGTTGCGGTGCCTGATGAGGTAATAGAGAGATTGGCAGAGTCATTACAACGTAATGAGAGACTTTAAGACGACCCGCTCCGGGGACGAAGTCTCAAAGGTGGTGGGTATATGGCAAAAAAAACCAGGGTATATGAACTAGCACGTGAACTCGGAAAGACAAGCAGGGACATCCTGGAATTGCTTGCAGATTCGGGAGTGCGGGATAAGAACCATATGAGCGCCCTGGACGACAATGTTGTTAGGTTCATCAAGAACAAGTTTGCTGAAATAGAGGGTAAGAAGCCTGAAGCGCCTGTTGAAAAAGGCGTTTCTGAAGAGGTGGAGGAACCCCCTGCGCGGGAGGTAGAGGTTCCGAAGCCCAAGAAGCCTGACAGAAAGGCGAAAACTCCAGGCGCTTTAGGTGCACTGCGGGGAGCGGGACATCTTACATCCAGCGCTGATTTTAAGAAGATACGAAGCCAAATGTCAGGTGCAAAGGCAGGTGCGCCAACAGCTGACCGAAAGAGGTCAAGCCCAACCCCGGACAGGGCAAGGCGGCCGAGGAGCGGTGACCGTAGGTCCCAGGGACGTTCGGGAACCACAACAGGAGAGGCTAGGCGCAGGCAAAGGCCGATGCAATGGCCTACCCAGATTGCGCCGGCGATTCCTCCCAAAAAATCGGCAGATAAAGCAAAGCCTCAGGCTGATGCATTGGCAAGGTCGCGAGCGGCTCGTGCACGGCAGGCAGAGATGGCTGCCGGCGAGGCGAAGAAGTTGGAAGTGCAAGAAGATGTCGCAGCTGAGGTAGTGGAGCTTGCTGCTCCTGTTCGTCCTGAGGCCACCGAAACTGCCATACCTGAACCGAAGGTTCAAGCACCTCATGAGGAAGCTAAGGAAGTCAGGCCTGTTACGGAAGACAAGGCAAAAGAGCCGGTTGCAGTAGAAGAGCCGGTACAGAAACCTGAAGAAAAGGCAGATGAACCAGTGTCCCAAGAAGCAGTTGTTACCACACCGGAGATATCAGATGTCCGTCAAGAAACAGCGACAAAAGAGAAAAAAGTGGAAGTTGAGGCGAAGAAACCGCAGATGGCGCCTGCAGCCCGGAAACCGGCCGCACCTAAACCTCCTGTGCCTAAACCATCTGTGCCTAAACCTCCTGTACGTAAACCTGCTGCAGGTAAAGGTCTTGATGAGAGAAGGCTGGAACTCATCAAAGGAGGAAAAGGTGCTGCAAAGCTAAGAGAATCCCGTGCAGAAGCGATTATCCGAAGCAGAAGAGCAAGGACACGAAATAAAGACGTTGTTAAGGAGCCTGTGCGAGAGGCTCCTGTCAAGCGACGGAGCCACACGGCAAAGAAGAGCATAGTTGCGCTTCCGGAAAGTATCACAGTAGGAGCTTTTGCAGATAAACTCGGAGTCAATCCTTCCGAGGTTATCAAAGCTCTCATGGCCATGGGCCTGCTGGTTACAATCAATCAGGAAATCGATTTTGATGCTGCCAGCTTAGTCGCGGAAGAGTTGGGCTTTGAAGTTGAACCGTTTGAGAAGAAAGAGGCAAGGGAATTCGGTATTGAAGACAGCGTTGACAGAGACGAGGACCTCCTCCCGAGGCCTCCGGTTGTGACTGTGTTAGGCCACGTAGACCACGGAAAAACGTCTCTCCTTGACGCGATTCGAAAAACTAACGTCACTGCTCAGGAGGCAGGCGGCATAACTCAACATATCGGCGCATATCAGATTGAACTGAATGGAAGGAAGATCACTTTCATTGACACACCCGGCCATGAAGCTTTTACTGCCATGAGAGCACGGGGTGCGCAGGTGACCGACATTGCCATCCTGGTTGTAGCAGCTGACGATGGAGTAATGCCTCAGACCGTTGAGGCTATCAACCATGCTAAGGCTGCAGATGTGCCTATAATCGTCGCGTTGAATAAGATAGACAAGCCTGATGCACAGCCTGACAGGGTTAAGCAGCAGCTAACTGAACATGGCTTGATAACTGAGGATTGGGGCGGAGACACTGTCACAGTGGAAGTATCTGCTCTGACACGGCAAGGAATAGATGACCTTCTGGAAATGATCTTGCTCGTGGCTGACTTGAAGGAGCTTAAGGCGAATCCTAACAGGCCTGCCAGAGGAACAGTAATCGAGGCGAAACTGGACAGGGGCAAAGGGCCTGTAGCTACCGTTTTGATCGAACGAGGGACACTCAGGGTTGGAGACGCGATTATTGCAGGGCCCGTATCCGGTAAGGTTAAGGCTATGAGTGACGACAAGGGTAAGCCTGTGGATGAGGCAGGCCCTTCAATGCCCGTTGAGATCCTGGGTTTCGATGAAGTCCCTGAGGCCGGTGAGATCTTCGATGTGGTTTCCGAAGATAGGCTGGCTCGACAACTTGCAACAATACGATCTGAAAGAAAGCGGGCTGAGGAAATCCAGTCTTCAAGAACGATCAGCCTCGACGATCTCTTCGGTAAGATAAAAGAAGGAGAGATCAAAGAGCTTAACCTGATAATTAAGGCAGATGTCCAGGGTTCTGTGGAAGCATTGCGACAATCCCTGGAAGCCTTATCCACTGATGAGGTAAAGGTTAACGTTATTCATTCAGGTGTAGGAGCTATAACCGAAAGCGACATTATGCTGGCTTCAGCTTCAAATGCCATCGTCCTCGGCTTTCAGGTGAGACCTGACGGAAATGCTAAGGCAATAGCTGAACGTGACCGGATTGATATCCGTATCTACAGAGTGATTTATGATGCCTTGGACGATGTGAAAGCAGCAATGGAAGGGTTGCTGGAACCTGAGATACGTGAGGTCACACTTGGAACAGCCAATGTGCTGCAGACCTTTAAAGTGCCGAGAATCGGCATAGTCGCAGGGTGTATCGTGAATGAAGGTAAGATTACAAGAGACGCGATGGTTAGGGTCATAAGAGATAACATAGTAATCCATGAAGGCAGGCTTGCATCGCTAAAGAGGTTTAAAGATGATGTAACTGAAGTTATGTCAGGCTACGAATGCGGGATTGGCGTTGCAAATTATCAAGACATCAGAGAAGGCGATGTAATAGAAGCATTTAAGCTGGTTGAGACGCCAAGGGCACTTTAGAGAAGACTCCGGGCGGTACAATGAGATGATAGTCGGGACCATGGAAGTTGACATTTATATAGGCTGGGCTACATCTTTGAAAGACAAAAGACGCGTTGTCAAAGGCCTTTGCGACAGAATCAAGTCAAGATATGACGTAGCCATTGCAGAAGTAGGTAATTGCGACTTATGGCAAAGGAGCACCCTTGGGATAGCATGCGTTTCCAATGAGGCGAGAGTCGTAGACAGCGTGCTGTCCCGGGTGTTGAGGGATATTGAATCCGACCCAAAACTTGAAGTAACCGGTGTTGAGAAATGCGTTCTGTAGATTTGGCAGGTGGTTACCGTTGACACGATTAAGGCCTAAAAGGATTGCTGAGGCAATCCGAACGGAAGTAGCTGATATCTTAGCAAGGGAAATGAAAGACCCCAGGCTTGGTTTTGCCACAGTGACAGATGTGGAGGTTTCCGGGGACTTAAGACACGTAAAAATATTCGTAAGTGTTATGGGCGATGAGACTCAAGTCTCTGAAACCATGGCAGCTCTTGAGAGTGCCACAGGTTTCGTCCGCACTGAAATCGGAAAACGTGTGAGGCTTCGCCACACTCCGGAGATTGTGTTCCGTCACGACACCTCTATAGAGCACGGTGCCAAAGTGTTCCGGCTGTTGCAGGAGATCCGAAAGGATGAGGAGGGCGGCGAGTAGTGGAGATCCACCAGGAGATCGCAGGAACCCTGTTAAAGCATTACAGGTTTCTCATTGCAACGCACGTTTTGCCTGACGGAGATGCCATCGGCTCCATGCTGGGATTAGGCATGGGATTGCAGAAAAGAGGCCGCCGGGTGACAATGGCTTGTCCCGGAGGGGTGCCTGAGAACTTGCGATTCCTCCCGGGTTCTGAAGAGATACTCTCCGCTGACGACATAGAGCCCTCGGAATACGACATCGTGGTGGTTCTGGACTCGTCGGATTTAGGACGCATTGAAGGAATATATGAGAAGCTTCCTTCCGGCATACCCATTGTGAATATTGATCATCACGCAACAAACAAGTCTTACGGCACTTACAACTATATAGACACCTCAGCTGCTGCCACAGGTGAGCAGATCTACAAGATCCTCGTCTCCATGAACGTGCGTGTGGACGTTAGTATTGCAGTATGCCTGTTTACTGCTATTGCCACTGATACTGGGTTTTTCAGATTTTCCAACACTACTCCGACGACCCTTCGCATTGCTGCCAGGCTGGTGGAAAAAGGCGCTGAACCCGGTGCAATCTCGGAGCAGATTTATGAGGCGAGGCCTTTGGAAAGCCTTAAGATGCTGGGAAGGGTCCTTGATACTCTACGCCTGGACAAGACAGGCAAGATTGCCTGGTTGGAAGTGTATGACGACTGGATGACCGAGTTTTCTCTCGATGAAGAACAGACCGAGGGGTTTGTGAATTACGGGCGTATGGTGAGAGGCGTTGAAGTTGCTTTCCTCTTTAGAGAGAGCTCCGATGGAAAGATCCGAGTCGGTATGAGGTCAAAAGGAGAATTCGATGTAGGTGCCCTCGCTGAAGAATTGGGAGGCGGCGGTCATGCGAAAGCAGCCGGATGTACTCTGGATACAGGGTCTATTGCACAGGCAAGGGAGCTGGTATTCGGCAAGGTTTACAAAATCATGGGATTAGCAGGTGATTGACGTTTGGACGTAAACGGAATACTTCCTGTATTAAAACCCGCCGGTATGACCTCCCATGATGTCGTTGTTTTTGTAAGGAAAGCTTTAAAGATGCGAAAAGTCGGCCACACCGGGACCCTTGACCCGGATGCCACAGGAGTACTCGTTGTCTTGCTCGGCAAAGCCACTCGCTTGATGCAGTTTATGGTCGGACTCGGGAAAACCTATGTTGCTGAAATGGTTATAGGGATTACCACAGATACGCTGGATGCCTCGGGAGAGGTTCTTTCGCGGATTGAAGGGGTTCAGGTTACCAAAGAGCGCTTTCTGGAAGCGCTTTCGGATTTTAGGGGCGAAATAATGCAAGTCCCGCCCATGGTTTCTGCAGTCCATTACAAAGGGAAAAGACTCTATGAGCTCGCCAGGGCAGGCCAGGAAGCTGAGCGGAAGCCGAGAAAGGTCCATATCTATGAGTTGTCTGTTGAGTCATGGCCTGAAGGCGATGTACTGACGTACGGTGATAAGGTATCTCTTCTGGTTGAATGTTCTGCCGGCACATACATAAGGCAGCTTGCAGCAGATATCGGGGAGCGCATCGGTGCCGGAGCTCACATAAGCTCCTTGTCTCGCGTCAGAGTCGGGGATTTAGACATAAGATCCTGCTACACACTGGAGGAGATAGAGGGAGCTTCCGGAAACGAGAGTTTTATTGACATGGTCTTGCCGATGTCAGCCGGCCTTTCTCATTTACCCACTGTTATACTGGGTGAGCATGATGAAGATGCAAAAAGGAAACTGTCTCATGGCAATCCCTATCCGTTGGGAAGCTTAGCTAAAGAAGTCAAGGAAGTAAGGACAAAGCCGGAGGAAGATGTCACCGGCCTCATAAGTGTAGTTGTGTCTTCAGGAGACTTGATTTGCGTTGCGAAGCGAAAGACAAGAGAAGGATTGGATTACTTGCAGCCCGTCGCTGTCTTTACTTAGAAAGGGATGGAGGTTAATCTGTGAGGGTATTTTCCGACGCTCAAGACGGAAGCCCAAGCGATCTATCTGAATCCGTAGTTGCGCTGGGCACATTTGACGGTGTTCATTTAGGACACAAAGAGATTTTAAGGCGGTGCGTGTCTCGGGCAAAGCAAGAAAGCATCCCCAGTTGCGTTTTTACTTTTGATAAGCACCCTCTTGAGGTCATAAAGCCTCAGCTCGCACCGGAGACCCTTACTGATCTTGAGGACAAGTTTGCTTTGATTAAGGATGCAGGCATAGAAAACACAGTCATAGCCCGGTTCGACCGTGAAATGGCCGGGACAGGCCCGGAAGAGTTTGTCCGCAAAGTCCTTGTGGATTACTTGAAGGCGAAATGGGTGGTTGTCGGGTTCAATTATACCTTTGGGTTCAAAGCAGAAGGAAATGCAGAAACGCTCAAAGGCTTTGGAAAAAAGTACGGTTTTAATGTTGAAATCTCCAAACCTGTGGTGGTGGATGGAACAGTAGTCTCCAGCACAAGGATTCGGGCTTCCCTTGCAAAAGGAGATGTTGAAGCTGCCTGCAAAATGCTTGGCAGGCCTTACTCAGTTAAGGGAAAGATAGTAAGGGGACAAAGCCGCGGAAAAGCCATGGGCTATCCTACGGTAAACCTTGACGTACCCCGCGAAATAGCTCTTCCTAAAGCAGGTGTATACGCAACAATAGCGTGTATCGAAGGCGAGATGTATAAAGGTGTGACCAATGTCGGTACAAGACCGACTTTTCAAGGAAAGGCCGTGACTGTGGAGACTCACATAATCGGGTTTGACAGGGACATATATGGAAAGGCTTTGAGGGTGCTGTTTGCCAAGAGGCTTCGTGATGAGAAGAGGTTTGAATCCGCTGAAGCCTTGGCCTGTCAGATTTCGCAAGATGTGGAAAGGGCAAAAGACATTCTCGAAGGACAGAACGCTTCATGAAGGATCTACGCATCGTTTACATTGAGATATCCATGTGATAACATTATCATGTAGTAGCACAACTTGGCTACGCAAAGCCCCGTTGCTAGGATTCTTCGATCCTCCGGCGAGCTTCTTGGCAGCGGGAGACGTGCATACTTTCAGGAGGTGTAGTGGAATGGCTTTACCGGCCGAAGAGAAAAAAGCAATTATCGAGAAGTATAGAATTCACCAAAATGATACTGGTTCACCTGAAGTTCAGATCGCAATACTTACAGAAAGGATAAACGGCTTAACTGAACACTTGAAGGAGCATAAGAAGGACCATCATTCCAGGAGAGGGCTATTGAAAATGGTGGGTCAAAGACGCCGTCTTCTTAATTACTTACGTGACAAAGATATTGAGAGATACAGGACGATTGTGGAAAAACTAGGTCTTAGGAAGTAAGAGCAGTTGATTTTGAGGAGGATCGATAAAATATGGATTACCACTGCCTAGATATGAATCTGGGCGGGAGGAGACTTTCGCTTGAAGTTGGTAAGGTCGCTAAACAAGCTAACGGTTCTGTGTTAGTCCGATATGGCGATACCGTGGTGCTGGTGACAGCATGCATGTCCAGGGACCCCCGTGAGGGGATTGATTTTTTTCCGTTAATTGTGGACTATGAAGAACGGCTTTACGCTGTAGGAAGGATTCCGGGAGGCTGGATAAAGCGAGAAGGGAAGCCTACAGAGGCTGCGATAATCTCTGCACGAATGATAGACAGACCTCTCAGACCCTTGTTCCCTGAAGGAATGAGACACGATGTCCAGGTGGTCTGTACAGTGTTATCAGTGGAGCAAGACAATGACCCGGATATCACCGCACTCATCGGTGCTTCTGCTGCGTTGTCCATCTCAGATATCCCGTTTAACGGGCCTATCGGTGGAGTAAGAGTAGGAAGAGTCAACGGCGAACTTGTGATTTGCCCGACTCTTGAGCAAGCAGAAGCCAGCGACCTCGATCTGACAATAGCCGGTAGCAAGAACGCCATCCTTATGGTAGAAGCCGGGGCGAACGAAGTCCCGGAACAGGTTATGCTGGACGCCATTTCCTTCGGCCACAAGTCAGTTGTTGAGATTGTGGAGCTTATAGAGGAATTGGTGGAACGATGTGGAAAACCCAAGCGTGAGCTGACTTTCTACATTCCAGGTGAAAGCATCGAGTCTAAGGTGCGAGAACTTGCTACAGAACACGTCTCTTCCGCTCTGCGGATTGCGGACAAGCTTACCAGGGAAGAGAGATTGGAAGAAATAGAGCAAGAGGTCCTCAAGAAGCTTACGGAAGACGAGTCTTTCGAGGCTCCTGACACCCTCGAGGTAGACGTATCAATTGTTCTCAAGGCTGTGGCCAGGGAACAATTGAGGAAGATGGTTATTGAAGAATCCCGTCGCATCGATGGACGCAAGCCTGATGAGATCCGTCAAATATCATGTGAAGTCGGACTTCTCCCCAGAGTTCATGGTACAGGCCTTTTCACCCGCGGACAGACACAGGTCCTCACTAATGCCACTTTAGGTGCAATCGGTGATGAGCAGCTTCTGGACGGACTTGGTGATGAAGAATCAAAACGTTATATGCATCACTACAACTTCCCTCCCTACAGTGTGGGAGAGGTGCGTCCTATAAGAGGGCCCGGACGGCGTGAAATAGGCCATGGCTCCCTGGCTGAAAGGGCTTTGTTGCCTGTGCTGCCTGATGAGGAAGAATTCCCGTACACCATCAGGCTGGTTTCTGAAGTGCTGGAGTCTAATGGCTCGACTTCTCAGGCCAGTGTATGCGGATCAACCCTTGCACTTATGGATGCAGGAGTTCCCATTAAACGGCCGGTAGCCGGAATAGCCATGGGCCTTATTAAGGAGAATGATAAGGTTGCAATCCTCTCCGACATCCTGGGGATAGAAGATGCCTTCGGTGACATGGATTTCAAGGTCGCAGGCACCGAAAAGGGAATCACAGCCCTGCAAATGGATATCAAGACGGACGGGATCACCACTGAAATCATGGAGCAGGCTTTAGAACAAGCCAGACAAGGACGAATGTTCATCCTCGGCAAGATGCTGGAGGTAATACCGAAGCCTAGAGAGGAGCTTTCGCCTTATGCTCCCCGGATTATCACAATGACCGTCAGTCCTGACAAGATCCGCGATATAATCGGGCCCGGAGGCAAGAACATACGACAGATTATCGATGTAACCGGAGTAAAGATTGATATAGAAGATGACGGAAGAGTATTCATAGCATCTTCTGATGAAGAAGCCGGTGAAAAGGCGAGAAAGATGGTGGAAGACCTTACCGCAGACATAGAGGCAGGGCGCATCTACACCGGAACAGTAACCAGGACGACCGGCTTCGGCGCGTTTGTTGAAATCCTCCCGGGAAAGGAAGGCCTTGTTCACATTTCCCAATTGGACCATGGGCGCGTCAACAGGGTGGAAGATGTAGTTGAAGTTGGGGATTCGATTATGGTTAAGGTAACGGAAATCGACTCCATGGGTAGGATCAATCTGTCACGCAAGGATGCTCTTCCAAGGGATGACAGCATGCGTGAAACGAAAGACACCGGCAGAATGCGAAAACGCCCTAATTTCCCTAAGTACCGTCGCAAGTAGTCCGGATAATACGGTGAAAGGTCTCTGCCGAAGACTCTGAATAAAAAGGAATAGCGTACAGTGTAAAGATGAACCAAGCCTGACTTAGGAGTATGCAGATTGCTCCTTCGACGGGCTTTTTCATTTTGGATGCGGCAGGATTCCAAAGCAACTTGGAGAAAGATGACGCAGCAAGTTCAAGGAGGTACTGACATGGATATTTCCACTGTTGCAGTGGTCGGTGCCGGGCAAATGGGATCCGGGATAGCCCAAGTTGCATCTATATCAGGGACCAATGTGATCATGTGCGATATATCCTATGAGCTCGCCCTGGGCGGATTCGACTGGGTTCGGAGATCTCTGGAAAGGTTAGTGGAGAAGGGAAGGATCAGCTCTCGTGAGAGCGAAGAAGCTCTGACAAGAATTCGCGTTGTAGACGGGCTGTCAGGGCTCAGTGACGCTGACATGGCCATTGAAGCAGTGGTGGAAGCAGTTGACGTGAAACTTGCCGTCATGGAACAACTCGACTCAATAATGAATCCTGATGCGATCATAGCCTCAAATACATCTTCCATATCTATTACCTTGCTCCAAGCTGCTACCCGCCGTCCGGAAAAGGTTATCGGAATGCATTTTTTCAATCCGGTTCCCGTTATGAAACTGGTAGAAGTGATTGCAGGCTACGAGACTTCAGAAGAGACTCTCAAGACAACCCAACGGTTAGCGGAAAGGTTCGGAAAGACGCCTGTTGTGGTCAAGGATTCTCCCGGATTTGTTGCAAACAGGCTCCTGATCCCCATGATTAATGAGGCAGTATACTGCCTGATGGAGAATGTCGCATCCAAAGAGGATATCGATAAAGTCGCATGCCTCGGCATGAATCACCCAATGGGCCCCTTGGCCGTTGCTGATCTCATAGGCCTCGATGTCTGCCTTGCTATCATGGAGACGCTCCATGAGCGTTTCGGAGACCCTAAATACAGACCATGCCCATTACTTAGGAAAATGGTGGAATCGGGACGTCTTGGCAGGAAAGCCGGCAAAGGTTTTTATGACTACTCGGGGACTGAAGGGCGATGACACAAAATGATAGGCCTCGTCCGTCAAATGAAGAGTTGGAGGTCATTCTAAACTCCACTCACGACGGAATGGTAGCTGTTGATTCCTCCGGCATCATAACAGTATTTAACGCTGCTGCAGGCAAGTTGATGAATGTCGAACCTGAAGACATGATTGGCAGGGTTGCAGAGGAAGTCATACCCAATACAAGACTGCATATTGTGCTGAAAACCGGGCAAGAGGAACTGAACCAGAAACAAGTTCTGGGGGATGTCACGATTATCTGTAATAGGATGCCTGTGAGAGACAAAGGAGGAGTCATAATCGGAGCGGTATCTGTTTTCCGAGACATCACAGATGTTATGTGCTTGGCTGAGGAAATAACGAACCTTAAGCACATCCAGGGATTGTTGGAAGCGATAATAGCCTCAACTGAGGACGCCATCTCCGTTGTGGACGAAAATGGCATAGGGATCCTGATTAACCCTGCATATACCAGGCTGACCGGGCTTGTTGAAGAGGACGTTATAGGAAAACCGGCGACGATAGACATAGCAGAAGGTGAAAGTGTCCATATGAAGGTGTTGCGTACCGGTCGTCCTGTACGTGGTGCAAGGCTTAAAGTCGGTCCCGGAAGACGGGAAGTCATGGTGCATGCAGCTCCGGTTTTCGTCGGAAACGAGCTCAAAGGCAGTGTGGCAGCTATTCACGATTTGACGGATATACGCAGGTTGACTGAGGAGCTGGACAGTGCCAGACGGCTCCTTAGGACTCTTCAAGCTAAATATACATTTGACGATATAATCGCCGTCAGCAAAGGTATGGCTTTAGCTGTTGAGCAGGCAAGGCGTGTATCTTCCACACCTGCTACTGTACTGTTGAGGGGAGAAAGCGGTACAGGAAAAGAATTGTTCGCCCATGCTATCCACAATGCCAGCTTAAGAAGGCACAAGCAATTTGTCCGCGTCAATTGCACAGCGATTTCCAGCACACTGTTTGAAGCTGAGCTGTTCGGGTACGAAGACGGGGCGTTTACCGGTGCGAAAAGGGGAGGTAAGCGCGGCTTGTTCGAGGAGGCTGACGGAGGGACTATCTTCCTTGACGAAATAGGGGAGCTGCCCCTGTCCCTTCAGGCAAAACTCCTGCGGATATTACATGAAAAGGAGATTGTGCGTGTCGGAGGAACCCAGGCTGTACCCGTTGACGTTCGGATTATAGCTGCAACTAACACAGACTTGGAGAAGGCGGTGAAGGAAGGAAGGCTGCGAGAAGATCTGTATTACCGGTTGAACGTGGTTCCCATATTCATACCGCCGCTCAGAGAACGAATTGAAGACCTGCCGTTCTTATGCCAGATATTGATCCGCAAGTTTAACCAGGCCTATGGACGAAACGTAACTCGCATATCCCGTGAGGCCATAGAGGCCTTATCCACATATGATTGGCAGGGAAACGTGCGAGAGCTGGAAAATGTCCTCAGCAGGGCAATGATAAACATGCATTACAGGGATGTGGAAATCCTGCCTGAGCATTTGCCGGCATTGGACAAAATGGGTTCGCGGTTTGCGTATACGCAGCCGCGTCCGGCGCATGAACAAAAGGGTGCTGCGAGAGAACTGAGAGATGCGGTAAAAGATGCTGAAATATCGGCTATCACTCGCGCACTGGAAACTGCAGGCGGCAATAAGCGAATTGCCGCTGATATTCTGGGGATCAGCATAAGGAATCTCTATTACAAGCTCAAACGTTATAACATTACCTGACAGCCATAGAGTGCAAAACAGCGCACTGTACTTGCCTCTGTGTGCAGGATTCTGCGTGTATTGTTCTGCTTCTGTGCAAGATGTTGCACTTTCATAATCAGCCTGCCTGTGAAATCCGTCTCTTAATCCCGCTATGTCGCCTTTTGAGATTGCATACTATTCGAACCTTAAGGATGGCATCAGATTTGCATATGTATCGTTACTGAAGCTGACGATACACTTCTTCTCATGCCCTCTGATTCACGCTTTCACTGACACACTTCTTCGGCCTTGCTCAACAACAAAACTGTCGGCTTCGCCCGGATCGCTTGTCCGGGTGCTATATGACGGTGTCTTAATCAAACATAAGCGGTGAGGGGGAGACCGGTATGGCAAAGTCTCTCAGAGATATTGTGGAACGGGCTAAGGCAAGAGGTGCTAAGACCTGTGCTGTTGTGGCACCTGAGGATCCTGAAGTGCTCGTTGCAGTTGATCAAGGTGTGAGCTCTGGCATTACTAAGAGCATTCTCATAGGAGACCTCTCTAGAATCGAGGAAGCCGCAAGCAGGGGAGGGATAGACTTATCCAACCATGAGCTTATAGAAGAAAAAGATCCTTCCGCTGCGGCACGTAAAGGCGTCCGGCTGGTCTCTCAAGGAGAAGCCGACTTAGTCATGAAAGGGCAAGCCAGCACACAAGATGTGTTACGGGCAGTCCTCAGCAAAGACGGGGGTCTAAGAACCGGAAGGCTCCTGTCGCACTTGTCCGTTTTTGAAATGCCCGGAAGTGACAGGCTGATGATATTCAGTGACGCTGCCATGAATATCGCGCCTTCATTAGAAGACAAAGTGGAAATAGTCGAAAACGCCATAGGAGTGGCTCACTTGTTGGGGATTAGTAATCCTCGGGTCGCGATAATCGGTGCAATAGAGTACGTAAACTTGGATATGCAAGCTACAGTTGACGCAGCGTGTATCAGTAAAATGGCAGAACGCGGCCAAATAAAAGGTGCTGTCATTGACGGGCCTCTGGCATTGGATAACGCGATTTCTCCTGAATCCGCCAAGATTAAAGGCATCAGGAGCCCTGTCGCCGGATGCGCTGATATCTTGATAATGCCTGATATAGAGGCAGGAAACGTCTTTTACAAAACCCTCATCTACATGGCAGGAATCTGTTTGGCAAGTGTTGTGGTAGGTGCAAGTGCGCCTGTTGTCCTGACGTCAAGAGCAGATTCACATGCTTCAAAATTCTATTCACTTGCACTAGGCATTGCGGTTAGCTGATAAATGAAAGATCCGGCAGTTGAGAAGGAAGGAGGCAAGGATCCAATGAGCATATTCAATGAAATGGCTAAGTACGGCTACGAGCAACTGGTATTTGCCAATGATGAAGCATCAGGGTTGCATGCAATCATCGCTATCCACGATACCACGCTTGGGCCTGCTCTCGGTGGATGCAGGATGTGGCCGTACGAGTCAGAGGAGGATGCGATCATTGATGCGTTGAGGCTTGCCCGAGGGATGACCTACAAGACTGCAGCTGCAGGCCTAGACCTTGGCGGGGGGAAGGCTGTGATTATCGGGGATCCTCGAAAAGACAAAACTGAAACATTGCTGCGTGCCTTTGGGAGATTTGTGGAGACATTGAAGGGGCGATATATAACTGCTGAAGACGTGGGGATTTGCGCAGAGGACGTAGAGATCATCCGTATGGAAACCCAACACGTAGTAGGACTTCCCCGAGGTCCGGGCGCAGGCGGGGATCCATCTCCGGTCACAGCTTATGGGGTCATCTGCGGGATGAGAGCATGCCTGGAAAGGGTGTACGGAGACGGTTCTCTTAAAGGCAGAAGTGTGGCAGTGCAAGGTGTCGGAAACGTAGGTTATTGCATCGTAAAACACCTTTCAGAGGGAGGTGCCAAAGTCTATGTCACAGATGTTTTCAAAGAGAAGATAGACAGAGTCGTGGAAGACTTTGGTGTCTTGCCTGTCTTGCCTGAGGAAATCTATGACATTGATTGTGACGTATTCTGCCCTTGCGCACTGGGAGGAGTCATAAACGCTGAGACTGTAACACGGTTAAAATGCAAGATCGTAGCAGGATCCGCCAATAACCAGCTCGCTGACGAATGCCACGGTGATGCCTTGCATGACCTGGGGATTCTCTATGCACCGGACTACATCATCAACGCAGGCGGAGCAATCAACGTATCCGAGGAAATCTGCGGTTACGACAGGGAAAAGGCAATGGGGAAAGCAGCCTGGATATACCACAGGATTAAAGCGGTTATGGATATAGCTGAGGAAGAAGGAATCCCTACGTACCAAGCAGCCTCCTTGCTTGCCGAGGAAAGGATTGCGAAGATAGGGAGAATCCGCAGGATATTCGTGCCTTAGCAACCATGGAGTCGGATGTACACCTGAACTGCCGGGAGGGAAAGGGTTATGCATAGGATTCTCGTGATTAATCCCGGTTCCACATCAACAAAGATCGCTGTGTACGAAGACGATAACCTGGTTTTCGACGAGATAATCAGATATAAGCCTGAGGAATTGGCCGCGTTTGAGACTGTTATGGGCCAGTACAGGAAAAGAATCGAAGACATATTTGAAGTACTTGCAAGGCGAGGATGTCAAGTCTCAGACCTCACCGCTGTCATCGGCAGGGGAGGCGTGCTGAAGCCGGTAGAAAGCGGGGTTTATGAAGTCAATGCGAAGATGATTAGTGATCTCATCGGTACAGATAAGATCCCACACGCGTGCGACCTCGGTGCTCCTATGGCAAAAGAGATTGCAGACATCATCAATGTGCCTGCGTTTATCGCGGATCCTCCTGTAGTTGACGAGTTTTCGCCTGTTGCCAGGCTTTCAGGGCTTCCCGAGATACCGCGTACAGTCATATTCCATGCGTTGAACCATAAAGCCGTCGCACGCAGGGCAGCTAAAGCCCTGAGAACCCGGTACGAAGACGCAAACTTCATAGTGTGCCATGTGGGAAGCGGGGCAACCATCGGAGCGCATCAGAGAGGAAGAGTCGTTGATGTCAATAATGCCCTGAACGGAGAAGGCCCGTTTACTCCTGAGAGGACCGGAGGCCTCCCTCTTCTGGGTTTTATAGAAATGTGCTATTCACATAACCTTTCCATGGACGAGATTAAGAAGAAGATGGTAGGTCAAGGCGGGCTTATGGCCTATCTCGGCACCAACAGTGCAGTCGAGGTGGAACGGCGTATTGCAGAAGGAGATGAATACGCAGCCTTCGTCTATGAAGCTATGGCTTATCAGATTGCAAAGGAAATCGGCGCAATGGCAACTGTCCTGGAAGGAGATGTAGACGCAATAATTCTCACAGGAGGGGTGTGCTATTCAGACATGCTGGTGGAATGGATTAAGACTCGTGTCCGATTCATTGCACCTGTCCTGGTTTATCCCGGTGAAGATGAGATGCTTGCTTTGGCTGAAGCGTGCCTTCGTGTACTTCGGCATGAGGAGGAAGTGAAGGTTTACTCATAAGTGCGGGAGGTGGCACAGAGTGGCAAAGGTTGTTTTTGACGAAGAACGGTGTAAAGGTTGCGAGTTGTGTGTCGCCTTTTGTCCCAGGAACCTCCTGGTTATGGCAGAGCGTTTTAATTCTAAGGGATATCATCCGGCAACTATAGTAAACCCTGAGGAATGTAATGCCTGTACTTACTGCGCCAGGATGTGTCCGGAGGTGGCGATTGAAGTATACAGGTAAGGAGGGGCATGGATCTCATGGGAGAAAAGGTGTTGATGAAGGGGAATGAAGCTATAGCCGAAGCAGCAATTCTTGCAGGCTGCAGGCATTTTTTCGGGTATCCGATAACACCTCAGAACGAGATTCCCGAGTATATGTCCAGACGCATGCCTGAGGTAGGAGGGGTCTTCCTACAGGCAGAGAGCGAGGTTGCAGGCAGCAACATGGTGTACGGGGCTGCATGTGCCGGCGCAAGGGTAATGACTACGTCTTCAAGCCCTGGAATCAGCCTTATGCAGGAAGCCATCTCATACACGGCAGGCGCGGAGCTTCCCTGCGTGCTTGTGAATATTGTCCGGGGCGGACCCGGTTTAGGCGGGATACAAGGTTCTCAGGCAGACTATTTCCAGGCGACCAAGGGAGGAGGCCACGGCGACTATAAACTGATAGTTCTTGCTCCTGCAAGCGTGCAGGAGCTGATGGACCTTACGATTACCGCCTTTGACCTTGCTGATGTGTATCGCAACCCAGTCATGATTCTGGGAGATGCGATTCTGGGGCAAATGATGGAGCCTGTAATACCGGGAAAAAGAGAGGATCTAGACTTGCCTCCTAAGACCTGGGCTACTACAGGAGCAAAGAACAGGCCAAAGAATGTCATAACCTCACTTATCCTTGATCCGGCAAAGCTAGAGCAGCATAACCTTAACTTAAAGGAGAAATACGAAAAGATCGCAAGAAACGAAGTTAGGTACAGGACCTACATGGCTGAGGATTCTGAAACCCTGATCGTTGCCTACGGAACATGCGCGCGGATTGCACAGGCAGCGATTGACATGGCAAGAGAGCGCGGGTTGAGGGTCGGCCTGTTCAGGCCTATCACTTTATGGCCGTTCCCCTATGATGCCTTGAGGCAGACAGCGGAAGACAGCTTACGAGTTCTAACAGTGGAAATGAGCCTTGGGCAGATGGTTGAAGATGTACGCCTGGCAATACTCGGCACAAAGCCTGTCCACTTCTACGGCCGTACAGGCGGAATGACTCCTACACCCAGAGAAATACTGAATGAGATCGAGAGAATCGTGGAGGAGGGGATATAAAGAATGAGGAAAGTATTTGGCCGTCCGGAAGCAATGGCAGACGTCCCGATGCATTATTGCCCCGGCTGCACCCATGGGATTATCCACAGGTTGATAGCTGAGGTCATTGACGAACTGGGTGTTCGCGAGAAGACCGTCGGGATTTCACCTGTGGGTTGCGCAGTGCTGGCATACGACTACTTTAACTGTGATTTCGTCGAAGCCTCCCACGGTAGGGCGCCTGCAGTAGCTACCGGGATTAAGAGGACCCTCCCTGATTCTGTTGTTTTCTGCTATCAAGGCGACGGAGACCTGGCTTCCATAGGAATGGCTGAAATAGTCCATGCCGCAACCAGAGGAGAGAAGATCACTGTGATCTTTGTCAATAACGCGATTTACGGCATGACCGGCGGGCAAATGGCGCCTACGACATTGCCGGGACAGAGGACTACAACTTCCCCCAGGGGCAGGGATGTGGAAGGTGCCGGGCATCCCATAAGAGTCGCTGAGCTTTTATCAACGCTTTCAGGTGTGGCTTATATTTCCAGGGTTTCAGTTACCGGTCCGACCAATGTCATAAAAGCTAAACGCGCTGTGAGACGAGCCTTTGAGACCCAAATAGAAGGCAAAGGGTTCAGCCTTGTGGAATTCCTCTCCACCTGTCCCATCAACTGGGGTATGTCTCCCCTCGAAGCAATGAAATGGGTAGATGAAAAGATGAGCCTCTATTATCCTCTGGGAGACTATACCCAAGTTCAGGAGGTGGCAGGTAATGCATGAGGAAGCGATCTTTGCAGGATTCGGCGGACAGGGCATAATGTTGATGGGGCAATTACTGACGTATGCAGGGATGATGGAAGGTGCAAATGTCAGCTGGATGCCGTCCTACGGGCCTGAGATGAGAGGAGGCACTGCCAACTGCCAGGTGGTGATATCTTCGAAAGGAGTCTCTTCTCCTCTGGTGACTGAACCTCTAAGCCTGGTTGCCTTGAATAAGCCGTCTCTACACAAATTCGCTCCCTGGGTCGCCCGGGAAGGGCTTATTGTCTACAATTCTTCTCTTATTGAAGCGCCGCCTGAGAGGCGAGATGTGAGGATACTGGGTGTCCCCTGCAATGAAGTTGCTAATGAGCTTGGCGACTTGCGTACTGCAAATATGGTGGCCCTGGGAGCCTACCTTGCCATCACGAAGGTCGTAAGCTTTGAGACAGTGCTCGATGCAATGAAAATGGTGCTGCCGGAGAGACGCCATAACTTGATACCTCTCAACCGGCAAGCACTTAGCCGAGGCATGGAAATCGCATCTCTTTGGCATTCACAGGACCCGGGAAGAGAGATCAGTTAGGTCCGATGAGTTCTGTGGCTCTGGTCCGGGGAGTATCGATGCTGACGTGGCCTCCGATACTCTCCCGTTTTTCTCCTTCCACCAGGATTTGGCACCGGTTTATTTCGGGAAACTCAGTCAGTGTGTTCACGATAGAGCCTACCAGCAGTGCCTCATTCCAGCTGCCGCCTACGAAGTTGGCGGCAAGTTCCTTGCTGAAATCAGCGATAGCAAGGTCCCCTTCAATCACGAGGCTTCTTACACCGGTTTCTTGCGGGATGGGCGCTTCCAGTCCGCTCCCAGGAAGGGGGCCTTTCACAAGGAGTTCCAATGCACCTCTTACAGGGTCTTGACCTTGTGCCACTCTTTGCCTTACCGGAACCAGGTATGATTCAGTGGGTGTGCTCTTGACATAATAGACTACTACCTCAGGACCCATCTGAGCTTCTTCCAGGGTTTCGATTTCCGAGACCCGTCTCGACAAAGCTGCCAGATCCTCGAATGCCCTGTCTAAATCCCTCTCAATCGCCGCAATATCCCGTGACAACCTTGTTGTAACTCCTACTGACCACCCCAGTAAGACTAAAACAACAAATGTGGCTATCCAAACCTGCCATCTTTGCACCGGTATTCCTCCTCAAATTGTCAATGAGTATGATATCCTCCCTGCGGGGAAGATATTCTGGATGGGTTTAGAGCTACGTATCTTTTCTCCCTTCTCACACTTTAGTTTACGACAACCTGCGCAGTTTCCCTGCTGAGAGGGTCGAGAACCGCGCAGTTTAACCTCAGGCGAGATAGTTGGGGGTATTTTTATGATCAGGGCAAGGAGGGGGACTGTCACAAGGGTCCGTCGCGTCTCTTCGCGTGTCACGGAAGCTGAGGTCATATGTGAAGGAAGGAATTCCCTTGCCATATGCTATCCGGATCTCACAGGGCCGATTGCCCCCGGGGATAAGGTTGTTCTGAACACCAACGCAGTCGAACTTAATCTGGGGACAGGCGGGTACCACTTTATTATGTGGGTTGAAGGCAGGGAATGCCTGGGCGAGACTTGCGGACCGGGACACATAATAAAGGCACGGTACACTCCTTTTCAGGTCCATTGTCTCGCAGCTGAAGAGAAGAGCAGCGAATACCATGAAGTCTTAAAAGACCCTAAGCCAATCTTATGCATGCCTGTTATCGCCTGTGAGCTGCACAGCATGGTAGCTCCGGTGGCAGCAGGCATCAAGGAAGCTACAGGGAACCGGGGAAAGATCGCGTATGTAATGACTGACGGTGGGGCGTTGCCTGCATCTTTCAGCAGACTCACTGAAGAGTTGCGGGACAAAGCGATATTAGATACTGTAATCACTTCCGGCCATGCCTTTGGCGGAGACCTTGAAGCAATAAACATCTATTCAGCTCTGCATGTAGCAAAGGAATGTGCCAAGGCAGACGCTGCCGTTGTTGCAATGGGGCCGGGGCAGGCAGGCACAGGCACAAAATATGGGTTTTCCGGTATAGAACAAGGCATAGCAGTAAACGCAGCCCACTCCCTGGGAGGAATCCCTATCGTTTCGCCAAGAATCAGCTTTGCTGATCCCCGCAAGCGACACTTAGGGGTAAGCCACCATACCATCACCATCCTCAAAGAAGTCGTACTGGGTAATTGTATAGTCGTCTTACCTAAGATGCCGGAGGACAGGTTGGAGTTGGTAAGGTCACAACTTGATGAGTCAGGCATTATCGGTAGGCACGTCATTGTCGCCGAGAACGGGGTACCCGCTGTCAAAAGGCTTCAAAGGGATGAGATTAATGTTACTGTAATGGGGCGGACTATCCAGGAAGATCCGGAATTTTTCCTTGCTGCCGGTGCAGCAGGAGTTTTTGCGGGAAAGCTCATCGCGGAGACACTTACCGGTGTCCGGGTTCAAAGAAGCGAGGAGTTCACCTAGTGTTCCGTAGGTTTTCGACAAAAAGAAAAGGGCTTCCAGTACGTCAGCAGGTTTGCCGGAGATGTAAAAAGAGTCTTTTGAAAAAACAATGTCCATAAGAGGACATCCCTCCTTCCATGGTGTATATGATATGCCGAAGCAGTCAGCGTTATTCCAGTATTTTCGCAAATGGTCAGTAATTGCCTGAACACGCATTCTCAAGTCAGGTACAGTCGAATGTGTCCTTCAAGTCATTCAATTGTGTAGGAGGGAAGGGTAGTGGATTGTAGTGAACAACTTACAGAGGTTATGGTAAAATCTGATACTCTCTATCAAGGGAAAATACTAAACCTCCGCGTTGACCTGGTAAGATTACCTTCAGGAAGGACATCCACCAGAGAGGTCGTGGAGCATCCTGGAAGCGTAGGTATCATCCCCATTGATAACGATGGTAATGTAATACTGATAAAACAGTTTAGATACCCGGTAGGAGAGGTTTTGTGGGAGATTCCCGCAGGAAAGCTGGATCCCGGAGAGAAGCCTGAAGACTGCGCTATCCGTGAGCTTGAGGAGGAGACCTCTTTTATTGCCGGACGTATTGAGAAAGTAGCGTCTTTTTACACGTCACCTGGTTTTTCCGGTGAAATGATGCATTTGTTCATTGCCACAGATCTCATCCCCGGAACAGCAGAACCTGACCAGGACGAAAACATAAAAGTATTCAACCTATCACGTGAAGCTGTTGAGACTATGATGACAAACGGTGAGATCCGTGATGCCAAGACACTTCTTGCATTGGTAACAGTGATTTCGAGGGGGATTTTTTAGTTGACTGAGTTTTACGTTGATTTGCATGTTCATATAGGTTGCGATAGCACGGGACGGCCGGTAAAAGTATCAGCTTCAAGGGAACTGACCTTCGAGAATATAGCAAAAGAATGCTTTTACAAAAAAGGCGTTGACATTGTTGGGATTGTAGATGCAGCATCTCCAGGCGTAATCGATGATATCGAGAGTCTCCTGGATTCAGGGGAAATGGTGGAGATCCCGGGAGGCGGCATCGGTTATAAAGACAAAGTTGTCATTGTTCTCGCCTCTGAAGTCGAGACCCTCGAGGAACACAAGGGTCATTCCCACCACTTGATCCTTCTCAGGACTCTTGACACAGCGAAAGCCTTTTCGCGCAAGCTTCAGGGTTGTGTTTCAAACGTTTTCTCAAGTACGCCTGTATGCCAAATGCCTGCCCGAAACCTCTACAGCATGGCTATGGATATCGGAGCGATTCCCTTTCCTGCCCACGCTTTTTCACCGCACAAGAGTATCTACGGCAATTGCATAAGAAGGCTTCATGAAGCGTTCCCCGAGAATATCTTATCTTCTCTCCTTGCGATAGAGTTGGGACTTTCCGCTGATACAGACCTGGCTGACACTATCTCTGAATTGCACCGGTACACGTTTCTTTCCAATTCCGACGCTCATTCGCTGCCGAAGATTGGGCGCGAATACAACGTTATGCGCCTTGAGAGTGCATCGTTCGATGAGGTCATTAAAGCACTGGCGCGAAGGGATGGCAGACAAGTCGTAGCGAACTACGGATTAGACCCGAAGCTTGGAAAGTACCACAGGACTTACTGTCCCAAGTGTGACAGGACGTTCAATTACGAGACTCCTCCTGTTGTCCAATGTCCTGAGTGTGACAGCACTTCTGTTGTAAAGGGGGTCCTTGACCGAATCAGAGAGATCCAGGATTACCCTGTCCCTCGTCACCCTGAGCACAGGCCTCCGTACCTCTATCAGATTCCATTGGAGTTTGTACCGGGCGTAGGGCCTAGGTCCATAGACAAGCTGATCGAGAGGTTCGGAAGTGAAATGGCAGTCCTGCACAAAGCGAAAGAAGGGGAATTGGCAGAAGTGGTGGGAGAAAAGGCAGCGGGCCTTATCATCCAGGCACGCAATGGAACACTCCCTTTGGTTGCAGGAGGAGGGGGACACTATGGCAAGGCTGTTATAGAGAACGGTTGAGAAATCCAAGGGAAAAGGCTGCAAGCATAACGCTGATAAGATGGACATACATATGAAGGGAGGTGGTTGGGAGGAGGGGCGGGAATGCTCGCAAAAACCACGCCAAAAGAGGCGTTCACCCATTACCTAAGAAAACATGTCCTTACCTACACAATACTCAGTGTCATGCTTATCTTGGGAGTCATTTTCGGTGCTCTTTCAGCAAAAGTCCTTCCGGACGAGGAAAAGTCTGAACTTGCTCAGGACCTTACAGCCTTTTTCAGAGGCTTCGGCGAGACAATGCAGGTTGCCGCAGTCTCCGCGTCGCAACAGGGTTTCTACGGAAATCTGAAGACTGTCTTCATCGGGTGGCTTCTGGGCCTCTCCGTGATAGGGGCTCCGGGAATAGGTGTTTTACTGTTTTTGCGTGGTTTTACCATTGGGTTTACCGTGGGTTTTCTCGTTTTGCAAATGGCTTCAAGGGGAGTGCTTTTGGCCTTCGTATCGGTGCTTCCTCAGAACTTGTTTATAATCCCTGCGCTGATTCTCTCTTTTGAGTCTTCGCTGACATTTGCAAAAATCGTAATTGAAGACAGGTTCAGGAGTACCAGGATCCCACTGTATCCTCAATTTCTCCTCTCCTGCATCACGCTTGTGGGCGCCCTTGCCTTACTCGGTATTGCGTCTATCGTCGAAGGCTTCATAACCCCTGTTTTCATTGAATTGATTTCAAGGCACATGTAATTGCAGGCAAAAGGAGGTCATGCTATACTGGTAAAAACAGCTCATACTGCAGACTAATGGTTCACCGACCGGGTTTATCAAGCCAATGCATCAGGACTGCTCCCCTTTAGGAGGTCGACGGGTTGTCCTGGATCGATGAGTTCCTCGCCTACCTTTTGTGTGAGCGGGGCCTTGCAAACAATACGATAGAGTCATATGGAAGGGACCTCACCCAGTTTGAGGAATTCATAAATGATACCTACGGTATGGAGCTGGAAGAGGTAAATGAAGATACGATCCTTTCATATCTGAAGTTTTTGAAAGACCACGGTAAAGCAAATTCCAGCATTTCAAGGACGATCTCTGCCATTCGCGGGTTCTACGCCTTTACTTACCGTGAAGGCTTGATGGAACACGATCCAGCAACCAACATCGCTTCGCCTAAACAAGAGAAAAGCCTGCCCCAGGTATTGACTGCAGAAGAAGTCACCGGTCTTTTAGATGCTCCGGTAACTGACACGCCTGCCGGTATTCGCGATAAAGCCATGCTGGAAACGATGTACGCCACAGGGATGCGCGTATCTGAGCTGGTCTCTTTGGATCTTGGCGATATTGACACTCACATGGGGTACGTCAAATGCCTGGGCAAGGGATGGAAAGAAAGGATTATCCCCATGGGGAGCGTAGCCTGCTTTTGGGTAGAAACCTACCTCCAATCATCAAGAGGCCGCATGTTGCAGGGGAGAAGAGAGAAAGCTTTATTTGTGAACGCCAGAGGGAAGAGACTTACCAGGCAAGGGTTTTGGAAAATCATCAAAGGTTATGCTAAGAAATGCGGAATTTCAAAACCGGTAACTCCCCATATCCTTCGCCACTGTTTTGCCACACATCTTCTTGAGAACGGTGCAGACCTTCGGTCTGTCCAAGAAATGCTGGGGCATGCAGATATCTCTACTACGGAGATATATACTCATCTGACCAAAGCGAAGCTAAAGGAGATCTATGACAGAACCCACCCTCGCGCAGGGGGAGAATAGGAGAGGGGTCGACGTGAGAGTCTACGACATTATCTTGAAGAAGCGGCGCGGATGTGAGTTGTCAGAGGAAGAAATCAACTTACTGATTTCCCGATACACCCAAGGCGATATCCCTGACTATCAAATGTCCGCTTTTCTAATGGCTGTGTTTTTCCAAGGTATGAGCGTGAAGGAAACGCACGCCCTAACGATGGCAATGGCCCACTCAGGAGAGACAGTGGACCTTTCTGCTATTCACGGAGTTAAAGTCGATAAGCATAGCACAGGCGGGGTAGGTGACAAAACAACTCTGGTCCTTGCGCCCCTTGTAGCCTCTTTAGGTGTTCCTGTGGCGAAGATGTCAGGGCGAGGATTAGGCCACACCGGCGGAACACTGGATAAGTTGGAGTCCATTCCCGGTTTCAGAGTTGACCTATCAAAGGAAGAATTCGTTGAAGCTGTAAACAGGGTTGGGATTGCTGTCGTCGGTCAAACAGCGTCTATCGCACCTGCTGACAAAAAGCTTTATGCACTACGCGATGTAACTGCAACAGTTGACAGCATACCGCTGATAGCAGCCAGCGTATGCAGCAAGAAACTTGCCTGTGGAGCAGACGCTATCGTTTTTGATGTAAAAACCGGTAAAGGTGCATTCATGAAGTCTCAAAGTGATGCAGAGCACCTGGCTGAATTAATGGTGGATATCGTGAGACAAGCCGGAAGAAGGGGCGCAGCTCTAGTCAGTGATATGGATCAGCCCTTGGGGTATGCAGTAGGCAATTCCCTTGAGGTTGCAGAGGCCATTGATACGCTGCGAGGCGAAGGGCCGGAGGATCTCCGCGAACTCTGCTTGTCTCTGGGTTCACTTATGATCGTTCTCGGAGGCAAAGCCAAGAGTATTGAAGAAGCCAGACGGAATCTGGAAGACTCCCTCAACACCGGTGCTGCTCTGGATAAGTTCCGCGACCTTGTATTCACTCAAGGCGGTAACGCGGAGGTTGTCGACGATCCTGAAAGCCTTCTTCCTAGTGCCAGATGCCTGGAGGCAGTTCCGAGTTCTATGTCAGGCTACATAAAGGGGATCAATGCGGAAAACATTGGAGTTGCTTCAATGATGCTGGGTGCAGGACGAAGGACGAAGGAAGATGCAATAGATCCTGCAGCAGGCATTATAATACTCAAGAAGATCGGAGACAGAGTGGAGCAGGGCGAACCGTTGGCAATGCTCCATACTAACGATTGGCACTCCCTGGAACCCGCTGCCAAGCTTGTTATGTCATCGTACGAGATATCAGAGGACAAATGCAACCCTCCTCAGCTCATCTACAAGGTTATTGAGAAGTAGCAGGACACTCAATCCTTTTTCACACGGGTGGGGTATATCGCTCTACCCGTGTGAATATGTACGTGTAGAGATGCGAATCCAGTTGGCGCTATGACAGGGAGGAAATAAAAGTGGGCAAGAGAAGTGTCATAGCAGGGACATTCCTTGCCGGCATCGGCATTGTTTCGGTTCTTATCTTTCTTATTTCCTGGCCTTGTGCATGGGGGAAGGCAGGTGCACAGGAGCTTTCCATCTCACCCGGCATTCCCATCACTGCTGAGTCCGCTTTGCTTGTCGAGGCAACAACAGGTCAAGTCCTCTATGAAAAGGATCCGGATAAACCCCTTCCTCCTGCCAGCATCACGAAGATCATGACCATGCTCCTGGCTATGGAGAAGATCGCTGAGGGCAAAATCTCCTTAAGTGACATGGTAGTTGCAAGTGAGAGAGCGATGAGCATGGGAGGCTCTCAAATCTGGTTGGAGACGGGAGAAGAAATGTCCCTTGAGGACCTTATGAAAGCCATTGCCATTGTATCTGCAAATGATGCCAGTGTCGCGGTGGCAGAGCATATTGCCGGCAGTGAAGAAGCCTTCGTTGACATGATGAACAAGCGTGCACAAGAGCTGGGTATGACAGGGACGAATTTCGTGAATTCATCAGGATTGCCTGACCCGGACCACTATACGACTGCACGGGATATAGCGATTATGTCCAGGGAATTACTGAGATATCCGAAAGTGCATGAATGGTTTACCACCTGGCTCGATTATCTCCGGGGCGGCAGGAGTATGCTGGTAAACACGAACAAGCTGATAAACTCGTACCAAGGTGTTGACGGGCTTAAGACAGGTTTTACAGAAGAAGCAGGGTACTGCCTTGCAGCAACTGCCAAGAGAGGCAGTCTCAGATTGATTTCAATCGTACTTAAAGTCGCTGACTCCAACACCCGGTTCAAGGAGGCATCTGCTCTCCTTGATTTTGGATTCCGGCACTTTTCCGGAGTTGAGCTGGCTAAAGAAGGGCAGGTTGTGGCGCAAGTGGAAGTCCCTCGCGGAGTCATAGAGCATGTCAACGCAGTCTGCCGAGAGCCTTTAGTTGCAGTTGTGCCCAGGGGGGAGGAGGACAGTGTCAGGAGCGAACTGGTCCTTCCCAAGAAAGTCAACGCGCCTGTCAAAAGAGGCGAAAAGATCGGTGAGATGCTTGCAGTAGCTGAAGACGGTTCAGTCATAGGCAAGGTGCCTGTCGTGGCCCAAGAAGATGTAATGAGGGGAAATATCTTCAAAGTGATACTGCGCACTGTACAAAACCTGTTCCGTGTTACGTTTAGAATCAAGTAAACCGCCGGAGTTTATTTGAGCTTCGTGATAACTTTCAGGCTCTTCTACATTCCTTTAGCCTTCGGGCTGTTTTTCTTTTTCACAGTTATCGGGAAGGAGTAATCAGAGGGCTGAAGAATAGGAATGAGACGGAAAAACAAAAGGAGGATCATGAATGAAGATTAACGTCAGGGTTATTGGCCGTGTTCTGGTAGTCGAACTCTTCGGCGAGCTCGACCTGAACACGGCACCTAGGTTCCGTGACGTGGTTGAAGACGAACTCCATTCAAATCCTGCCATAAATCACATACTGCTCTTGATGCGCGGTGTTACTTTCATTGACAGCTCAGGACTGGGAGTAATCCTCGGAAGGTACAAAAAGCTCAGGCCCCACGGTGGGAGCGTCATAATAGTAGCTCCCTCACTGCAAGCACGAAAAGCCCTTGAATTATCAGGCTTAGCAGGAATCATATCTATTTGCAGTACGGAAGACGAAGCCTGGGTCAAGGCTGTGGGGGTATAGCATCATGGTTACTGAAAACTATATGACAATAGAGTTTCCAGCGATTCCCGAGAATGTGGAATTCGCCAGGACAGTGGTTGCATGTTTTGCATCGCAAATCTCTTCGTTCACTTTGGAGGAAATAGATGACATTAAGCTGGTAGTGTCAGAAGCCGTCTCCAACACTGTACTACACAGCTACGACACTCCCGGAGGTATCATACGTCTCACTGCAGCAAGAAACGGTGATACGCTCTATGTCACAGTTGAAGACTTCGGCAAGGGAATAACCGAGATAGAAAAAGCAAAAGAGCCTGCTTTCACCACAGACCCGGACAGGATGGGTATGGGGTTCACGATAATGGAAGCATTGTCAGATGAGCTCCATGTGACTTCGGTCCCAGGTAAAGGAGTTAAGGTCGAAATAAGGAAGTCACCTCATGGGACGGCGAAGGCCAGTGAAGAACTGCAGTGCTGACGGAATCCGCTTGCCTCGGCTGCCTCTTCTCACTGACGAAGAGGTTCGCGAACTGAAACAACGTATTCGTGCCGGTTGCGAAGATGCCCGTGATGAACTAGTGTCCCGAAACCTCCGTCTGGTAATGAGCCTTGTAAACAAGTTCCCCTGTGAACCCGGTGAGAAGGAGGATTTATTCCAGGTCGGTTGTGTCGGCCTCCTGAAAGCCGCTGACCGGTTTGACGAGTCATGTGGAACTCGTTTTTCCACGTACGCTGTACCTGTAATCCTCGGTACAATCCGGGAGCACCTCCGCAAAGGAGGAAGGCTCAAAATCGGAAGGACACTTCAGGAAAAAGCGGTCAAGGTTCAAGAGGCGCTAGGTGTTTTGCGGTCTGAATTAGGAAGGGAGCCGAGCATCCATGAAATCTCTGCAAGAACCGGATTACAGAGTGAGGAAGTAGTTGAAGCTCAAGGTGTCCTGAAGCCTGTTATATCTCTTTCCGAATCTTGTTCCTCTGACGATACCCTCTCTATCGAAGAAAGAATCCCCTCTTTCTCCTTTGCAGATGACCGCGTAGAATCGATTGCACTCCAACAAGCCATGGACAACTTAAGTGAGCCTGAACGAACAGTAATAGAGATGCGGTTTTTTCTCGACTTGAAGCAGGTAGAAGTCGCTCGACGGCTTGGCATTTCTCAGCCGCAAGTCAGCAAGATTGAAAAGAGCGCTCTGAGGCGCCTTAGACAAGAACTGGACGAGAAGAATTAAACTCCTTTCTCATGCGCATAATTTAAGAAAGAGAAAGGAGGCCAAGCTCATGACAGTAATTAAAGTTGTGGAACTTCTGGGCGAATCTACAACAAGCTGGGAACATGCAGTGCAAGAGGCTGTCAATGCAGCATCGAAAACCCTTAGGAATATAACAGGTATCGAAGTATTGAATATGACTGCCTCCATCGAAAACGGGAAAATCGCGAAATACAAAGCCAATGTAAACGTTGCTTTCACTGTCGACGGTACCTGATCGGGTAAGGAGATGAAAGCGACGATGTCTCGGACTTTCCAGGATGCCCAGGAGAAAAAAAGGAAGCAAGAGGCATATCAACAGCTGGTAGCTAAAAGGAAGCCGAAACCTCCATACCTGAGGCATTTTCTCGTTGCGTTTCTTGTAGGCGGCTCATTATGTGCACTGGGCCAGTTCATCCTAAACATTTTCATGCGGCGGGGAATGGACATGAACGCAGCGTCCGCTCCTACCCTGGCGGTCATGATTCTTTTTGGCATAGTGTTGACTGCATTAGGGGTCTATGATGAGATCGCTGAATTCGCCGGGGCCGGAGCTGCAGTGCCTATCACAGGGTTCGCCAATACCGTTGCTGCCTGCGCCATGGATTTTAAGCGTGAAGGCTGGGTTTTAGGCATGGGTTCTAAGATGTTTGTCATTGCGGGCCCAGTACTCGTGTACGGCGTTCTAAGCGGTGTATCTGCAGCTTTCATCAAGTACGTTACAGGATTGTAGGCTGAAGGGAATTCCTAAACCGTGGCACCGAAGAAGACCGGTAAAGCGACTGTCAAGTTTGGAAACCCTCCTGTGATTATCGGGACAGGCTCTGTAGTAGGACCTATGGAAGGACGAGGCCCCCTTGCCGAAGACTTCGATGCAGTCCTCCCTGATATGACGTTCGGCGAAAATACTTCGGAAAAGGCTGAACGTAAACTCCTGGAGCAGGCAGCCTGGATCGCAATAGAACGGTCAGGCATTGATAAAGGCATGATAGATTACTACGTCGCCGGCGACCTGTTGAATCAAATCATCTCTGCCAGCTTCTCCGCGCGACAGTTAGAGATACCTTTCATGGGAGTCTACGGTGCATGCTCCACATGTGCCATGGGAACGGCAATGGGGAGCATGATCATTGACGGAGGATTTGCCGACTATGTCCTTGTAGCTTGCTCAAGTCATTACCACACAGCGGAACGGCAGTTTCGGTACCCGATAGAACTCAATGTTCAGCACAAGGAGACATCTCAATACACTGTGACCGGTGCAGGCGCTATTGTTCTGGCATCTTCCGGCAGCGGTCCTAAGGTAACCTGGGCTACCACAGGCAAAGTAGTGGACCTGGGAGTTAAGGACCCATACAACTTCGGTGCAGCTATGGCGCCGGCTGCTTGTGACACACTCCTTGTGCATCTGGCTGATACGGGATTTTCCCCTGATGCATACGACCTGATTCTAACAGGCGATCTCGGAAGTATCGGGTCTCAGCTTTTTATGGAACTGGCGCAAGAGGCAGGCTGCGACGTAGGGAACAACCACAGGGACTGCGGTCTGATGATCTTTGACAGGAAGGCTCAACGGGTTGGCGCAGGGGCAAGCGGGTGCGCGTGCGCAGCAGTGGTCACTTTTGGACATGTGTTAAAAGAGATGAAGAAGGGCAGCCTCAAGAGAATCCTGCTGATAGCTACAGGCGCTTTACTGAGTCCGTTATCTTTTCAGCAAGGAGAGAGCATTCCCGGTATAGGCCATGCCATTGTAATTGAAGTCTAGAAAGAGAGTGTAGCCTGTGGACTACGTTATCGCATTTCTCATAGGAGGACTTATCTGCGGTATAGGGCAGTTAATACTGGATTTCACAAACTTCACGCCAGGGCACATGCTTGTATTGTTTACAGTCATAGGCGCCCTTCTAGGTGGTTTTGGGCTCTATCAGCCTTTTCTTTCATTTGCAAAGGCAGGTGCACTTATTCCCGTTACCGGGTTCGGAGCTTCCATTGCAAAAGGGTCTCTTTTGGAGGCAGAAAAAAGCGGCATCATAGGCTTGTTCACAGGAGCGTTTGAGTTTACCGGACAAGGGCTGGCAGTTGCCGTTTTCTTCAGTGCCATCGCTGCCCTCTTTTTCAACCCCCGGTCGTAGGTATCGGACATAAGGAAGGTGTCGATTCTCCGTGAAAGAGACCATAGGGATTCCCAGGGCGCTCCTCTATTATTACTTCTATCCGGCGTGGAGGGCCTTTTTTGAATCCCTTGGCCGGACTTGCCGCGTATCCGGCAAGACAACTAAGTCAGTAATCGACTCCGGGATTAAGGTCACGGTTGACGAAGCATGTTTACCGGTGAAAGCCTATCACGGCCATGTGATGGCCCTCTCCGGCGAATGTGACAATGTGTTTGTCCCGAGACTGGTCTCAGTTGAAAGGAAAGCCTACATATGCCCTAAGCTGATGGGTTTGCCTGACATGGTGCGGCACAATTGCAGGGATATCAGAGGAATAATCGATCCGTGCATTGACATGAGCAGCAACTCATGGGCATATATCAAAGAGCTCTACGCCACAGGCAGGCTGTTTACACGGAATCCGTTGAAGATATTTGCGGCACAGCATAAGGCAAAACAAGCCCATTATGAGTTTGTCAGGCTCCTTCAGGCAGGACTCACACCTATTGACGCCATGGAAAACGATTTCCGACCATCGCATAATCTCGTGTCCGGACAGGACAAGAGCGTTCGCCGCCCGATCATAGGTGTTGTGGGCCATCCTTATATCATTTATGACTCGTTTTTAGGAATGAATATCTTGGACAAGCTTAATGTGATGGGTGCGAAAACAGTGACCATGGAGATGTTGCAGCCTACAACCGTCCAGCGAGAGGCTGAAAAGTGCGGAAAAAAAGTGTTCTGGACCATTGGCAGGCGTTTGCTCGGGGCAGGTTACTACTTTTTGAGGCCCGGAACAGTTGACGGTTGCCTTCAGGTAAGTGCTTTCGCGTGCGGGCCTGACTCTTTCATTTCCGAGTTCTTGCAGCAGGAATCTGCAAGAAGCAAGCGCAGAGTCCCTTTTATGACTATTGTTGTTGATGAGCATACGGGAGAAGCAGGTATCCAAACACGCCTAGAGGCTTTTATGGATATCGTTGAAAGGTCTATGGCAAGGTGAAACTGACCTTTGCGCATCTTGGCGATTATCATATTGCAGTAAAAGCCCTCTTTGAAACCCTGGGAGTTGACGTGGTATTGCCTCCTCCTCCCACAAAACGTACCATGTCCCTGGGTTCCTTAAACTCTCCTGAATTTGCTTGTCTTCCTTTGAAAATCGGTATTGGGAACTACTTGGAAGCCTTGGAGATGGGCGCTGATACTATTGTCATGGTAGGCGGCATAGGCCCGTGCCGCCTTGGGCTGTACTGCGAAGTCCAAAGGCAAATCCTTGAGGGGCTCGGCTGTGATTTCAAAATGATTGTTTTAGAGCCGCCACAAGGCAGGCCTGACCGCTTGTTGCGCCAGGTTCGTGACATCATTGGAGCCCAGCGGATCTCCCGGTTATTTGACGCCCTCCGTCTGACCTGGAGCAAACTGACTGCCATAGACAGATTGAACAAGATTACTCTCTGCCTTCGTCCGTTTGAGAAGAGGAAAGGTGATATTACACGCGTCTATGAAGCCTCTCTCAGACGAATAGATGAGGCAGCCTCCCCGAAAGAGGTACAAGCTGCCGCTGGGAACGCACGAGATGCAATGAAATCAGTGTGTAAAACAGAAGGCCGAATCGGCAAAGCTGAAGATCCACTTGCACCGCGTATCGGTATCGTAGGGGAAGTCTTCATGGTCCTTGAGCCTTTTGCCAACTGTGAAATCGAGAAGCGCTTAGGCGAGATGGGGGTAATAGTAGATAGGTCGATTTACCTCAGTGACTGGGCAGTGGAGCATGTAATAAAAGACGCCTTCCGTATCTTTCGAAAGTCTAAGCTCCTTAATGAAATGGCTAAGCCATATCTGTGTCATTTCGTCGGCGGCCACGGAGTGGAAACTATAGGTTCTACAGTAGCCTATGCCAACGAGGGCTTGGACGGCGTAATCCAAGTAGCCCCGTTTACATGCATGCCTGAAATCATAGCCCAGGATATACTCGCGAAAATCTCAAGAGATCTAGGTATCCCTGCGATGACCCTTGTTCTGGACGAGCACTCGTCAGATACCGGTGTATTGACCCGCCTTGAGGCTTTTGTCGACATGATCGCAATGTCCAAGTGCCGAAGGAGATGAACTCAAAGTGGCAGGCTCAGGATATCTGGGAGTCGATGTCGGTTCCGTCAGTACCAACTTAGTCTTGATAGACGATAAAGGGGTGCTGCAAGAAAAGATCTATTTGAGGACCCAGGGAGACCCCATCGGTGCCGTTAAGGAAGGGATGAAACGTCTCAGAGCTACCTCAGGAAACATTGAAATCCTCGGTGTTGGGACATCCGGGAGCGGCAGGAGGCTGGCAGGGGTTATTCTAGGGGCTGACTGTATCAAAAACGAAATCACCGCACATGCGGTAGCTGCAAACTACTGGATGCCCGGAGTCCGAACAGTTATTGAAATCGGGGGCCAGGATTCAAAGATTATCATCCTCAGGCAAGGAACTGTAATCGACTTTGCCATGAATACAGTGTGTGCAGCAGGCACCGGATCCTTTTTGGAGCAGCAAGCTGCCAGGTTAGGCATTCCCATAGACCGATTCGGAGAACTTGCCCTCATGGCTCAAAACCCGGTGAGAATAGCAGGACGATGTGCAGTCTTTGCAGAGTCAGACATGATACATAAGCAGCAAATGGGACACAAGATTGAAGATATAATTTCAGGCCTATGTGAGGCACTTGTCCGCAACTACTTGAATAATGTTGCAAAAGGAAAACCTATTGAGCCACCTGTTGTTTTTCAAGGCGGTGTAGCCGCTAATGCCGGTATGAAGACCGCTTTCGAAAAAGAGCTGGACACACAAATCATCGTGCCTGAACATTATGATGTGATGGGAGCTTTAGGTGCTGCACTTTTGGCTTGCGAGGCGAAAGAGAGAAGAAACGGGCAGTCTTCCTTTCGTGGATTTGACGCACTTGACCGGCACTACGCGACGAGAACTCTTGAATGCACCGGCTGTCCCAACCATTGTGAAATTGTAAATATCTCGATGGATGATAAGACTATTGCCCGATGGGGGGCAAGATGCACTAGATGGGACAACACGGGAGATGAGCGAAACTGTCTATCTTGACCGCAGGTAGCTTGCGTGCTATTATGTGAAACAAGCTATCCCTAGGCGCAAGACAGAGTGGCGAATGCAGGGAAGACAAACTAAGGTTAATAACAAAATACTCAAAATTGCGGACAGCATTGAAGCAGGTCCGCTGTTTTTGGATGGGAGAGGCTAAATTGGAGCTACATAGGCATATACAGATTACAGATGACGGGGAATTGGAAATAGGCGGTTGCCGTGCTACGCGCCTTGCACGAGATTTCGGCACCCCCCTTCACATTATGGACGAAATGACCATGCGGTCTAAATGCAGCGAGATAAAGAGGTCTCTCAGCAAGCACTTTCCCAGAGTCTTTGTGGCATATGCAAGTAAAGCTTTCTGCACTCTCGCCATGTGTAGATTGGTCCACGAAGAGTTTTTAGGACTGGATGTATGTTCAGGGGGAGAGCTCTACACAGCCATTGAGGCGGGGATTCCTCCGGAGAATATCTTGTTTCACGGGAACTGCAAGACTCTTTCGGAAATCGAGATGGGGGTCAGGGTAGGTGTAGGAAGATTCATCGTGGATAACCTCGATGAGCTTGACCTGCTTTCTGAAATCTCCCGTAGATTCAGGAGAAGAGTGCATGTTCAGATCCGCCTCAATCCCGGAGTAGAAGCACATACCCATCACTATATACAGACAGGCCTCATAGATTCAAAGTTTGGACTTGGAATAACTGACGGGCAGGCGATGAAGGCAGTTGAACGAACTCTCGCCTCAGAGTACCTGGTCCTGGAAGGAGTCCATATCCATATAGGTTCTCAAATACTCGCCGTGGAACCTTACGTGGTGGCGACTCAGGTCGTTATGGACTTCGTAGGAGATGTGAAAGAGAAATTCGGGTACAGCCTTCGCGAAGTGAACCTCGGGGGAGGATTCGGTGTCAGGTACAAATCTACTGATACCCCGTTCTCTTTGGATGAGTATGCGGAAAGGGTCTCCGAGGTGATTCGCGAGTCCTGTCACATCCAACGGTTGGATTTTCCGTCTATCATGGTTGAACCGGGGCGTTACATCGTGGGTGAAGCAGGGACTACATTGTACACTGTCCATGCAATTAAGGATATCCCCGGAGTGCGAAAGTACGTCATGGTAGACGGGGGAATGTCTGAGAACCCCAGGGTTACCCTGTATCAAGCTGAGTACGAGGCGATCCTGGCGAACAGAGCTTTGGAAGAACCTGTGGTAACAGTTACAATTGCAGGGAAGCATTGTGAAGAAGGTGACGTGCTTATCAGCGATGTCGATATGCCAAGGGCTAATCCCGGTGATCTGGTTGCGGTTTTTACTACCGGGGCTTACCATTATTCAATGTCCGGCAATTATAACAGGTATCCCAGGCCGGCAGTGATATTTGTCAGGGCAGGGTTAGCTGATGTTGTTGTAGAAAGAGAGAGTTACGTAAATCTTTTAGCGCGAGACAGGATGCCTGCACGGTTGATGCAAATAGGTGCAAGAAGCAGCGAACCTCATTTACCTGCAGCGGGTAATCCGGGCTAAAGGGTTTGAGGTGGAGGGAAATAAATGTTTAACCTGACATCTATGCTTTTGACCTTGCCCATAGTCTTGCTGTCACTTACAGTCCATGAGTTTGCGCATGCGTTAACTGCCAACGTCCTGGGAGATCCTACACCTCGTTGGCAAGGCCGCTTGACTCTGAATCCTTTGGCTCATTTGGATCCCATAGGCACCCTGGTCTTGATACTCACCAGAAGATTCGGATGGGCAAAGCCTGTTCCGATAAACCCTGCATACTTTAAGGATTGGCGGACGGGTATGGCCTTAGTAGGAGTCTCAGGGCCTCTTTCCAACGTGGTTCTGGCTTTTATATTTGCACTTCCCTACAGATTGGACATACGCCTCCCGTACCATCTTGATCTCATTGCGTACCTTGCTATTCTCATAAACCTGGGTTTGGCATCGTTTAACCTTATTCCAATACCGCCTTTGGACGGTTCCAGGTTGCTCCTGGCTTTCTTAAGAGGGAAGAACCTTTATATTTATCACCAATTGGAACGCTACGGGCAGCTCATTTTGCTTATCCTAGTCTTTACAGGGGCTATATCAGTGTTAATGATGCCTATCATGAGATTCCTGGCCTATATCGTTACAGGTTACAGACTGTTCTAGACAAAGGGGCGAGATTCATGTCAAAACCGAGAGTATTCAGTGGTATGAGGCCCACAGGAAGGCTGCATCTGGGAAACCTTCTAGGTGCACTGGACAATTGGGTTAAACTGCAAGATGAGTATGATTGTGTTTTCGCAGTGGTGGATTGGCATGCTCTTACCACAGGATATGAAGATACCCGCGAGATTCAGCAGAATATCAGGGACCTTGTCACAGATTACCTGTCTGCAGGGATAGATCCTGAGAAAAGCTTGGTAATCAAGCAGTCCGATGTAAAGCAGCATGCTGAGTTGTCTCTTCTCTTATCTATGCTCACACCCCTTTCGTGGTTGGAAAGATGCCCCACTTACAAAGAGCAACTCAGAGAGCTCGAGGGCAGAGAGATTATGACCCACGGATTTCTGGGATACCCTGTGCTCATGGCAGCAGACATCCTGGTGTACAAAGCTGTGGCTGTACCTGTGGGTGAGGATCAATTACCTCATATAGAGCTTACGCGGGAGCTTGCAAGGCGCTTCAATTTCCTTTATGACCCTGTATTCCCTGAACCGCAAGCCCTCCTAAACGAAGTCGTTTTGCTCCCGGGCACTGACGGGAGGAAAATGAGCAAGAGCTATGGGAACATCATTGAAATGTCGGCAAGCCCTGAAGAAATCAGGAAAACCGTAGCAAACATGGTAACAGACCCACAAAGGATACGCAGGCGAGATCCGGGTAATCCGGATGTTTGTGCAGTATATGCATTCCATAAGGTGTTTACGAAACTCGGTATTGAAGATATAAAAGAAGGGTGTCAAACTGCAGGTATAGGATGTGTTGAGTGTAAACGGCGGTTGGCTGATGCCCTCAACGAGTACCTGGATCCAATTCGTGAAAGAAGAGAAGCTATCCTGAAGAAGCCTGGAATTATTGATGAAGTCCTGGAGGACGGGGCAAAGCGTGCCAGGGTTTTGGCAGAGGCTACCCTCACCGATGTCAGGCAGGCGATGAGAATTTGACGGACACCCTATGCGACCGGCAGCAACCTATCAAAGCCTTGGAACAACTGGCCCGCAGCCTGGAAAAGGAAGAGACAGATCCTTTGCAGGTCTCGGTTGAGGGTGCAGTCAAAGAGGCTATGGCCGAGGTAGTTCGCGTGATGAAACAGCCTGACCTGGATTACATCGGCGATTTCCTCGGTGCTGCTACCGCTCTGATAAAGGCAAAGGCAGACAAGCTACTCCCTCCTGAAGAGGATGGTGCAGGCGAAGCGCAGGATGCAGAAGAGAACAGTACGGAAGATTTGATATCAGAGGAGCTGGAGACAGAATTGTCCAATGAGGCGCTCTTAACTCACCTCATGGAATATCGCGTGTTTCAGGATGCAGTTGAGGAATTGGCCCGACGTGACGCAGCCTGGCGCCTAATGTTTCCGAGAGGCCGCAGGATTGATACAAATGCACAGGATGAACTTCAGCTTCCTTCTGATGAGATCGGACTTCCGGATCTTCTTTCCGCTCTGAAAGAGATTCTTAAAGATGCATCCAGCGAAGAGTTTTCACACATTCCCCAGGATGACCTCTTCCTTGAAAAAGCCATGGACCATATCAGGTCGTGCATTCAAGAAAAAACGCGAGTCGCTTTTCGTGAGCTCTTTGTAAGACCTGTAACGCGCTCCGGAGTAATAGCGGTATTCCTTGCTCTCCTTGAACTGATCCGTCTCAAGGAAGTAGTTGTGGAGCAAGACCGTCATTTCGGTGAGATTATGATAACTCTTGTATCAGAGGGATCCATAGGTGAATTATACTAAAGCAAAAGCGATAGTCGAGGCATTGATTTTTGCATCACCTGACCCGATTTCTCCAAAACGCATTGCGGAGCTTACCGGGTTGGCTCCTTCAACCGCAGAATCTCTGGTAAAGGATATTCAGGAGAAATACAAGCGAGATAAATCAGGCATCCAAGTCGTTTTTGTAGCAGGCGGTTATGAGATGACTACAAGGCCTGAGGTTGCTGAATATGTGGCTAAACTCAACGTCGGAGTCAGACAAGGGTTATCACGCCCTGCCTTGGAAACTCTGGCAATAATCGCATATAAGCAGCCGATTACCAGGCCTGAACTGGAGAGCATCAGAGGCGTCAGAGTTGACAGCGTGCTCAATACTTTGTTGGAGCGACGCCTTATCCGTGTATCCGGCAGAAAAAAGGCGCCTGGCAGGCCTGCTCTCTACTCCACTACACCGGTATTTCTTCAATGGTTCGGCCTTTCATCCCTGGACGACCTTCCACCCCTTACTGATCTTTCAAGTTCCTCCCTTCCGAATATATTAGGCTCCAACTAGGGCAGAATACTTTTATCATTTACCGGAGCGGCACCTATGCATGAAATGGCTTTTTCTTCTTCTAGTTATCAGTGGGGCAGCGTTCCTTTTCGCTGTGTTCTCGCTGCCTGTACATGTCCGTGTACAGCTTGTCCTCAACCGGCGAGAAACATTTGCCGGAATCAGCCTGGGAATAATACGCGGGTTGATATGGTTTCCCGTTTACAGGGTGCATAATACCTCAGAATCAGAAGATCGCGATTTGGGAAGGCTTCTGATTCAATTGTTAGAGGATCTCAACAGGAATCCTGAAAACGCATGTAGGCTCTTCGCCGAACTTGTTGAGGAGCAAGGCAAAAGGAGAAGTAAAGGTCAGCGCAAAGTGCGGAAAATAAAGCATAAGTCCTCAAGGGACACGTTGGCAAGACGAATTGTCACCCAGGCACTGAAAAGAGGCCTGACTTTGCTGTATTTCAATTTTAAGCTGGCTTTCGGTGCAGGAAATGCGGCAACGACAGGTGTCACATTAGGAGTCATATATGCATTGCTCGGCACCTTCCTTGGTATGCTTTGGAAAAAACTCGGATTTCCCAGGAACCGACCGATTATTACCATTATCCCCTGTTATAATGAGGCCCGTTTTGATATGGAGTTTGACACGACTATTGTGTCAAGTCCGGTCCGGATTGTTTTCCCAGTGCTCTTTTGGCAAAACTAGCTGTAGGCCCGGTGTTGTTTGAAAGGAGACATAGAGATGGCAGACCACCCCATTGATCTCTTAATGAAGACGACCATGGACAACATCAAAGAAATGATTGACGTCAACACAATCTTAGGAGATCCCGTGGAGACCTCAGACGGGACTGTGATACTTCCTGTATCCAGAGTATTTGTTGGGTTTGCTGTAGGCGGAAGTGAGTTTCCGGCTTTCAAGGACGGAGAGGAATCAGGAACGCAGCAAGATTCGGCATCAGTGGATGAGGCAGGGTTTCCATTTGGGGGAGGCGCAGGTGCAGGTATGACCATCTCCCCTGTGGCTTTTCTTGTAGTCAGTATGGGACAGGTTAGGGTCATGCCTGTAGAAGGAATAGGCCCGCTTGAGAAGTTGATTGACTTTGTCCCGTCTTTCCTGGCAAAACGCGCTGAAGGAGGCACCTGCAGGACAAATAATGCTGCCCTTAAACCGAATGTACAGACGGACACCCACTGACAGTGCGGACTAGCACGAGTTTAAGGTTGCATTGACGCAAATAATGTCGTAAGATCTAAAATGTCATCCGGGCCTGGTAAACTTTGCACAAATAGGCCGTATGTGATTCTGACAGGTGATTTTCCCAGTGGAGAGGCTTCAAAAGATCCTTGCAAATGCCGGGATTGCTTCACGCAGAGCCGGTGCTGAACTCATTAAGGAAGGCTGTGTTACAGTCGACGGCAGAATCGTGCTTGAACCAGGTGCCAGGTTCGATCCGTCCCAATGTGAGATAAAGGTTGACGGTAAGCCTGTCAAGATCCATGACAAGAAAATATACATCATGCTCAATAAACCTCAAGGATACATCTCTACAGCTAGGGATCCCAGAGGACGGAAAACTGTACTGGATCTGGTTCCTAACGTGGGCGCACGGCTTTTTCCTGTTGGAAGGCTTGACCGAGACACCGAAGGATTACTCCTTTTAACAAACGACGGTCATGCAGCGTACACTCTAACCCATCCAAAGTTTGAAATATACAAAACCTACCTTGCGGTTGTCGAGGGTGTTCCCGCTGAGGAAAAGCTGAGCCTTTTGCGAAAGGGTATCAGGCTGCAGTCAGGGCACGTTTCGTCACCTGCACAAGTTAGGATTGTGACAGTGTCTCCGGATTCTGCAGTAGCAGAGATTAAGATCAGGGAAGGCAGAAAACGCCAGGTCCGCGAGATGTTCGATTTCATAGGACACCCTGTGAGGAGTCTTGTACGGACTCATCTTGGAAGACTGGAACTAGGCGATTTGAAACCCGGTTCATGGCGGTATCTTACTAAGGCAGAAGAGGATTGGATCCGGGAGATGTCGGCCGGGTCTCAAGAAAGGCCTTCGAAGTGAAGGAGAATCAGTGGATTAGGAATGAGCTTAGCGTTTGGTGAAGGTAATGAAGATGTTGACAGACTGCTACGCTTCCTTGAAAGAGTTTTCGGAATCGCGCTGTGCCTGTTCCTGTTAATGACAATAGTAGGACAATTCATCCTGAGTACACCCGAGGGAAGATCAAGGTTCAGTAGAATCGATCGCCTGGAAGGTATCAAGTTAAATATGGATGATCCTATCGACAGGAGTTTCCGCTGAATGTATTGAAAAAATATACGAATCACGTATCTTACGGGGAGATTTATCAAGGGAGAAGAGGAATCTGCAATGTATGCGTCGAATAGCATAACAGCGACAACGAGGAAGAAGGGCCCGGTTATCGCCATTGACGGGCCGGCAGGTGCCGGCAAGAGCACAGTAGCAAAGGCTATTGCTGAAATGTTCGGCCTGGCTTATGTCAGTACAGGCTTGATCTATCGGGCTCTGACCTTAAAAGCGATATGTCTTGGGGCAGATATCAGGGAGGCCGAATGCATAGGGGAATTAGCACGAAGTGCTGATGTTGCTGTGTTGCCTGAAGACGGCGACTGCCGCATCCTCCTCGACGGAGAGGATGTAACCGCGGAGCTTACCAGCCCTGAGGTATGTGCGTACGTATCACAAGTAGCTGAAATCCCGGATGTCAGAGCAGCCCTCTTGGATATTCAACGGGCGATAGCCAAGAAAGGGTCTGTAGTGATGGATGGAAGGGATATCGGCACTGTTGTTGCACCTGATGCTGATGTGAAGATATTTCTTGTTGCCGATTTTGAGGAGCGCGTTAGGAGAAGGGTTCTCCAGGCACGTGAGCGAGGATACGATGTTGTGGAAGAGACAGTCGTCAGTGAAATAAAAAACAGAGACACAATTGACAGCGGGCGAAAAGTAGCTCCTCTTAAACCTGCACCGGATGCCATTACTGTTGATACCACAGGAAAAACTCCTGAGGAAACAATTGCGGAAGTTGCAGGTATTATTCGTAAGGAGCTTTGTGGCAATGAGGTTCGGAACACATCAGAAGGCATGGGAGAGAAGTCTTGTTTTACGTGATCATGAGGGCAATTCTCAGATTCCTTATGAGAATTGCCTTTCGCATGCAGGTAGAAGGTAAGGAAAGCGTTCCAAGCCAGGGGGGAGTAGTCCTGGCTGCAAATCACTTAAGTGGGTTGGATCCCATAGTTGTAGGATGCGCCTTGGATCGGCGCGTCCGGTTCATGGCAAAACATGAGCTCTTTGATAATCCCATTCTTGGATTTCTCATTCGTAGTCTGGGTGCCTTTCCTGTGCGCCGCGGAAAAGACGACAAGGACGCGTTCCGCACAGCTCTCGAGGTCCTGAGAAGTGGCGAGGTTTTAGGCATATTTCCCGAAGGGACCAGGAGTGCAGAGGGCAGGCTGCAAAAAGCATACTCAGGAGCAGCGGTCTTAGCAGAGAAAACCGGTGCATATCTGGTACCTGTGGGAATCATCGGTACAGACAAAATTATGCGGAAAGGTGCTTTCCTTCCGAAAGCCGGGCGTGTCATAGTGAGATTCGGTGAACCGATTATTCCGGCTGAAGTTTGCTCGTCTGCTACGACGGACCGGCCTTCTTTCAATCCGAGAGAAGCCATTACCAATCGTATGATGGAAGAGATAGCAAGGCTGGTTGTGTTGAATTAGGTGTAATAAGATTAAGTTTAGTTTGATGTTGGGAGATAATAGGGAAGAAGGTAGAACGGGTATTGCAGGTAGTGATTGGTGAACACAGCGGGTTTTGCTTCGGGGTTGAACGAGCGGTACAAATCGCTATGGAAGCGGGAAAACAAGGTAAAGCTTACACTCTCGGGCCCTTAGTACACAATCCGCAGGTAGTTGCCAAGTTAAGAGAAAACGGGGTTGTCCCCGTGTCGGATTTGGACGAAATTAAAGATGGATGCATGATAGTTCCGTCGCATGGATTACCACCTGATATCATTGATAACGCAAAGGAAAAAGGGTCGACAATTGTCCATGCTACTTGTCCGTATGTCAGGCGAGCACAGGAGTTAGCTGCTGAGTTAGGTCGTAAAGGATATCAGGTGTTTATCGTCGGTGACGAAGGACACACGGAAGTAGTTGGTCTGGTAGGTTGGGCCGGAGACAATTCGAGAGTAGTCTTGACATCTCAAGACGTAGCATCCGGTTCTGTCGAGCCCAAGGTCGGTGTCGTATGTCAGACCACCCAAACAGTTGAGGCTTTTCGCCGGGTTCTGGCAGCCCTTGCTTTAAGGGCGAAAGAGCTTGTGGCCTACAATACAATATGTAACGCTACTTCGCAGAGGCAGGAGGCTGCGCGCACGTTGGCACGATCAGTTGATGCCATGATCGTTGTCGGCGGGCGGGCAAGCGCGAATACAAGACGGCTTGCCGAGATCTGTGAGGCGGAAGGCGCGAAGGTCTACAGGGTGGAAGGGCCCGAAGACCTGGACACCCTGGATTTTTCAGGATTTGAAAGGGTGGGACTGACGGCGGGGGCATCAACGCCGAATTGGGTCATCGAGGAGGTTGTTGAGAGGATGAACGTACCGGATGAAGAGAGGATAAACGAATTGGAGGTAGCTGAGATTACTGAGGACAAGAGTCTCGAGGAACAGGAATCTATGGAGGCAAGTGAAGACCAAGAGGAGATGACTCCTGTGGATTCACAAGAAGACGCAGAGCCAGAACAAGCAGATGAAGGACTTCCACAAGAAGAACCTGAAGCTGAAGGTGTGGACGAAGAAGAGACTACGACTTCACAAGTGGAAGAAGAGCCTGATGTTACAGGACCTGAGGGAGAAGAGCGAGAGATCATAGATATGTCGCTCCAACCGGCATTTGTTGAGGGCGACATAGTCGAAGGTGTTGTTGTGGCGGTCGAACCTGAACGGGTCCTTGTCGATATTGGACTTAAGTCCGAAGGCATAGTGCCTAGAAATGAGATCTCCAGACGGCAAGTGCAGTCATGTGAAGGTGTAGTCAACGTAGGTGACAGAATAGAGGTTCTGGTGGAGAGATTGGAGACAGACGAAGGCGAGGCGCTTCTGTCAAAGCGGAAAGCTGATATTAAGAAGGCATGGGATTTTATATCTGAGGCTCTGAAAAACGGAACCATAGTCGAAGGGGAAGTCACCGGAGTAGTCAAAGGCGGAATCGTTGTAGATGTGGGACTTAGAGGCTTTGTTCCTGCTTCACACGTAAGCGTCCGTCCTGTTCAGAATCTTGAAGATCTGCGAGGAGAGGTCCTCAGAATGAAGGTCCTCGAAGTGGACCAGGACAAGAAGAATGTGGTCCTTTCTGCACGGCAGGTACAAGAAGAGGAACTGGCCGAAGCCAGGAAGAGAATGCTGGAGTCTTTGAACGAAGGCGTAATTGTAGAAGGTGTTGTAAGGCGTGTCGTCAATTTCGGAGCATTTGTCGACATAGGTGACGGAGTAGAAGGCCTTCTTCATGTATCAGATATGGCATGGACGAGAACTGAAGATCCCAGAGACGTAGTCTCAGAGGGCGACCGAATCAGAGTTAAGATTCTAGCTATAGACAGAGAACGCGAACGCATTTCCCTGGGCTTAAAGCAGACCCTTCCGGATCCGTGGGATGATGTAACCACAAGGTACCCGGTTGGCAGCGTAGTCAAGGGAACTGTCACCAAGACAGTTGACTTCGGTGCTTTCGTCCAGCTGGAGCCTGGAATTGAAGGCCTTGTGCATATCTCGCAGTTGGCAGACAGACGGGTGGAGAAACCTGAAGAAGTAGTCAGCCCTGGGGATGAGGTAGCTGTTAAAGTTATCAGTGTAAGGCCAAGGGATCATAGAATAGGGCTTAGCCTGAAAGAGGCACAAGCTGATGAAGAGAAAAAGGTCTACGACAAGTACGCTGATAAACCTGACAGCCAAGGGCCTACCATCGGCGATGTTTTCGGTGACATCCTCAAGAACTCACAGGAGAATCTAGAGAAATAGCACGGATAGGTAAATAGGTCCAGGTTATCACGGCCGACGGTTGCTGGAAGCACCGTCGGCCTTTATGTTTATTGAAAGAATAACCCTTTAGATATAGGGAAAAGCTACTGTGCAGGGTGTGGATGGGGGAACGCCATCGGACGCGAAGGAGGCTTCAGTGTGACAGTAGGACTTATTCTGCTTCTTGTAGTCAGTGTTCTAATCTTCCTTGGGCTTGCCCACAGAGTCCTTGACCGCATGCGACTTAACGATAGGCAGGCGCTGGTTGCTGTTTTGTCCATCCTTATCGGCGGCTTCATTGATATTCCTGTGTTCCGCGGCCTTTGGACAGTCAGCGTAAACCTTGGAGGTTCTGTGATTCCTGTGATTATTGCTATATACGTACTTAGCCGTGCCGATACCCAAACCGAGGCAAGACGCGGCGTCCTCTCTGCGGTGGCAACAGGTGCAGCGCTTTTGGCCATATCAAAGATATTCACTTTTGAAGAAGGTAGAACGATAATTGACCCCATTTACGTTTTCGGACTGGTGGCAGGAGTGATAGCATACCTGCTCGGCCGGTCGAGGCGTGCAGCCTTTGCAGGGGCAGTATTAGGTGTTGTGTTTTTGGACATTGCCCATCTTGTTGAAGTAATCATCAGGCGGCTGCCTTCCACTGTAAACATAGGGGGTGCCGGGGCATTTGACGCAGTGATAATCGCAGGCCTTATTGCAGTAGGCTTCGCTGAGATATTCGGAGAGACCATGGAAAGGCTGCAAACCTTGCCTGACGAGCCTGAAGAATAAGCGAGGTTATTCAGATATGAACCTTAGAAGGCATAAATGCAGTTCCGGTCGGAGATTTTGCTTCACTGGCATAGCCCCTTTAATCCTTTTCACTATGATCCTGATTCTCAGTTTGACTTCTCATGAGCCTGCATTCGCAGAAGAAGAACTGACTGATGGATACTTTACTCTCATTGACGAAGACAACAATGAAATCTTCCATACTGCCATCGTACTTCATCCCGGTGATATCTTTATAAGTGAAGACAATAAGGCTTATGAAGTTGTCAGCATTCATGAACAAACAGCCAAGGCACGGATTTCTGAAACAGTCACATTGGATGACACGGAAGAGGGTTCCCAACAGACCACAGGATCCAGGCTGTCTGCTTACTTGCAAGTGATCGGTGACAGCATCAGCCGGATCTTTCTCGCCGGACAGCAGCAAACCGCCAAGACCGTAGTAATCTACAATACACACAGCGATGAATCCTATGAACCTACAAGCGGGACATCAACAAAGGATTGGGGAGATGTCTACAAGGTTGCTGCTGCATTTGAAGATGCCCTTAAGAAGCACGGCTTTAACGTAGTAAGGGCCACTGACAACCATAATCCACATGACGGAGCAGCATACGCCCGTTCAAGGCGGACTTTAGCACAGTTGCTGAAGGAACGGCCTGTTGCTGCCTTTGATATTCATAGGGATGCGGTTCCTCCCGAGGTTTACAGGACCAAGGTCCAAGGTGAAGATGTAACTAAAATAACACTTGTTATCGGTCAGCAGAATCAGACAAGAGGCCAAAACCTTGCTTTCGCAAAGAAACTGAAGTCAGCCACTGATTCCAAGGTCCCCGCCCTCGTCAAAGGGATTCTCTGGGCACGGGGAAACTATAACCAGGACATGTTGCCCAGAGCCGCATTGCTGGAAGTAGGCGCCCACACTAACAGCCTTGAAGAGGCAGAAAAGGCCATAGGGCTTTTTGCATCTGCGATTGCACCTGCAATACTCGGAGCTGAGTCTGCAACCGGCTTCCAACAGGGCTCGCCCGGCAGATCTATAGCATGGATTATAGCCATACTCATTGCAGGCAGTATAGGTTACCTTCTGGTCAGTTCCAGGAAACGGAAGGTTCATTGAGCCCGGGGACACGCTGCCAGAAGTTGACTCTATGTGCGTAACGTGGATCCTAGATACGCGGAGGTGCAGTTGACAACGGGATCTGCGGTATGGTACACTAAATCCGTTCGCGTGCAGCGTGTAGAAGGGGAGGAACCGATGGTGAACAGGAAACGCTCACTTACGATAATTATTGGCATCGTGGTTGTAGGCCTTTTGATAATCGGGGCTTTATGGACTTATAACGACTTGAAGGCTGTGGCCAGGATAAACTCAACAAACATTACCTGGAAAGAATTTAATGACGCCTTGAAGAAGCAAAGCGGCAACCAGATACTTGCCAGTTTGCTAAGGGAAGAACTCATTAGACAAGGTGCAAAGCAGCATAATGTCACAGTAACTGACGAAGACGTCGAAGCTGAGCTGGACAAGCTTGCGGAACAGTTCGGGTCCCAGGCAGGCCTTGAAAAAATCTTGATCAGTTACGGAATGAATCTGGACGACCTGAGAGAGCAGGTCAGAAGCACATTGCTGCTTGAAGCCATAGCAGCAAAGGACGTAACTGTAGAAGAGGAAGAGCTTAAAGCCTACTATGAAGAGAACAAAGGCAAGTACACAGAACCGGAAGAAGTCAAAGCAAGGCATATTCTCGTGGAGGATGAAGAGACTGCCAAGAGTATCTTGGAACAGCTGGCCCGAGGCGAGGATTTCATCGAACTCGCTAAAGAGCATTCAACAGATCCTGGTTCAAAAGATAAAGGCGGTGACCTCGGATACTTTAAGCGCGGTGTAATGGATGCTGCGTTTGAGGATGTAGCCTTCAGCCTTGCAATAGGCGAAACAAGCGAACCTGTAAAAACCATATTTGGCTACCATATCATCAGAGTTGAAGACAAAAAACCGGAGAGGCTGGTACCTTTTGAAGAGGTACGGGACGATGTCAGGAAACAAGTAATAAAGCAGAAGTCAAAGCCGACGTCGTTGGTGCTGAGTGAGCTTAAAGACGCAGCGCAAATCAAGATCAACGACAAAGAGCTGGAGGATGCTGTTTACAGCATAGTATATTAAGCTTATTAAATGTGTCTGGCTTTTAAAGACTCTGTTATATATTATGAAGAGGAGGGCTAAGCCCTCCTCTCGTTATCAAAAGATAGATCTTGAGCTTAGCCACAGTGCATCATCTTTAGTCAGTCGCACGAGGAATTGCTGCAAGAAGGGGTGACTTCGTAATGTACGGTCCGATAGTTGCCATTGTCGGCAGACCTAACGTAGGCAAGTCTCAATTGTTCAACAGGATTATCGGCGTTCGCCATGCTATTGTCGAAGAAACCCCGGGCGTTACAAGGGACAGGGTCTATGCTCACACTGAGTGGAACGGAAAGGTCTTTACACTGGTGGACACAGGCGGCATCGATTCAGAGCCTGCAGGTGATTCCATGGAAGAGCTGACGATTATCCAGACGAAAATGGCGATCAGTGAAGCTGATGTAGTATGGTTTGTAGTCGATACTGCTTCCGGGTTAATGCCACATGACCATGATGTTGCTGACATTTTAAGAAAGTCAGGACGCAAGGTGATAGTCGTTGCCAACAAAGCAGAAGGTCCGCGTCACGATCATTACATGGAGTTCTACGCATTAGGACTAGGTCCGCCTCACCCTGTATCTGCAATCCATGGAATAGGCATAGGGGATCTCCTTGATAAGACTGTTGACCTCATTGCTGATGTCCCTGAAAAGGCTGAAGAGGAAGGTATTGATGACGAATCAATAAAACTGGCAGTCCTAGGCCGTCCCAACGTAGGCAAATCTTCTTTGGTCAATTCCATCCTGGGACAGGAGCGAGCTATAGTGACACCGATTCCCGGGACGACAAGGGATGCGTTGGATACGCCTTTTGTGTGGAATAACAAACCGTTTGTAATAATAGACACTGCCGGAATAAGGCGGATGGCGAAGATCGACAGCCCTGTTGAACGCTACAGTGTATTCCGCTCATTAAGAGCTGCAGATAGGTGCAATGTAGCCTTTATTGTTTTGGACGCTTCAGATATGCCTGTTTCACAGGATGCCCGGATTGCAGGATATGTGGAAGAAGCAGGCCGGGGTATGGTTCTGGTGGCAAACAAATGTGATCTCATTGAAGGGGGAGAGCAAGGAAGAACTCGTTTTGAACAACGGGTCAGAAGGGATTTGTCCTTTATACCATATGTGCCTTTGGTTTTCGTGTCTGCCTTGAACAATGCAGGGATTTCCTCCTTGATGGAAGTTGCCGAAAAGGTGGCTGAGAACTACAAGAGGCGGATTGATACTTCCGTTCTCAACGAAGTCCTGCAAGAAGCCCAGTTCAGGGTCACTCCGCCACAGGACAAAGGCAGGCAGCTGAAGATATACTATGGTACACAGGTCTCAACAGGCCCGCCGTCTTTTGCTCTCTTTATGAACGACCCAAAACTGATGACTTTCTCATACAGGCGTTATCTTGAAAATGCATTGAGAGAATCCTTCGAGTTTCAAGGAGTCCCGCTAAGACTCCTGCTCCGGAAAAGAGGATAGCGGGATACGGAGGAGAAGTCATGAAATACATAGGGATTCTGGCACTTGTAGGCTTCGGTTATATTTTAGGCTCCATTCCTTTCGGGTACCTCGCAGGCAAACTACTGAAAGATGTCGATGTGAGGACCAAAGGCAGCGGAAATATAGGTGCTACTAATATCTTAAGAACACTGGGGTTGGGCCCTGCCCTTGTTGTGCTGTGTTGCGACCTTGGTAAAGGGGCCTTAGCCGCGCATTTGGGGGCCTCGGCCCACGGGACTTTAGGCGGTGCACTGTGCGGCGGTGCAGCCTGGTTAGGCGGAGCATACTCTGTGTTTTTGGGGTTTCAAGGTGGAAAAGGCATCGGAGCCGGCGGCGGGATTACCCTTGTTACAATGCCTAAGGTTGTTGCAGTTCTTCTTCCGGTTTGGGCAGTAGTTGTATTGCTTACTAGGTACGTATCGCTTGGATCTATAATTGTAGCAGGCCTGGCGCCGTTTGCCGCTTATGCAATGGGCTATCCTCCGGAATACGTGGTCCTTGCCGGGATGATGGGCGGACTGGCCATACTGAAGCATCATTCAAATATCAAAAGGCTTATAGCGGGGAAAGAGCGAAAGTTAGGAGAGAAAGCAGAGTGAGAGTGGGAATCATCGGTGCAGGAGGCTGGGGGACTGCTCTGGCAGTGCTGATGGGTGATCAAGGTTATACGGTAGACTTATGGGCAAGGGAGCAAGAAGTCGCGTGTGAAATAAATACATGCCGGACAAACAGCTCTTTTCTGGAGGGGGTCTTTATATCTGAGAATGTCTGCGCCACTTGCGACATGGAAAAGGTCATCAAGATGAACAGCATTCTCCTGATCCCTGTTCCTGCACAGCACATGCGTAACGTGATAAGGCAGGCAAGACCACACCTTACCTGTGACCATATCCTGATCCATGCAGCAAAAGGCATTGAAGAGGGAACCTTGATGCGTGTGTCAGAGGTCATAGCCCAAGAGCTCCCGGCTGGGATGAATAAAAACATAGGCGTTCTCTCGGGCCCCAGCCATGCTGAAGAAGTTGCCCGTGGAGTACCTACTGCAGTTGTCGTTGCATCTTACCATACCAATGTTGCAAACCTGGCTCAAGAGACTCTCAGGTGTTCAACTTTCAGGGTGTACACAAGCAAGGACGTGATCGGGGTGGAACTCGGCGGAGCCTTGAAGAATGTGATTGCCTTGGCAACAGGAGTTTCCGACGGGCTAGGCTTCGGTGATAATACAAGGGCTGCAATCATGACCCGGGGGATTGCTGAGATAGTGCGGCTCGGTGTCGCCCTTGGCGCCAGCCCTATGACATTTGCAGGCCTTTCAGGGATGGGCGATGTAATCGTAACATGCATGAGCATGCTGTCGAGGAATAGAAGAGCAGGGATGAGAATAGCAAAAGGAGAAAAGGTTGAAGAGGTCCTAGCCTCAACCAAAATGGTGGTAGAAGGGGTTACGACTACAAAAGCGGCAGTAGCCTTGTCGAACAAGCATAATGTGGAGCTGCCTATAGCATCTGCACTGTCGAAAGTCCTTTTCGAAGATCTGGATCCGCGAAAAGCTGTTGAAGACTTGATGCTGCGGGCGCCTGTTCCTGAAACCAGGATTAGGTTCGAATATATCCCGGAACCATCAGATCCTACCATCGGTTCGCTGTAGATCCGAGATATGATGGACCCGTTGTATAATGGGGAAGGAGTCTGCATTCTATGGGATCAAACGCGATGAATTGGCCTTTTTTCATCGGGGCCATTGCAATAGGAATCCTCAGCGCGATTTGGATCTTCAGGGATGCTCGGAGTCGAGACTATAATCCTCTGATCTGGGCAATAATCTGTATCTTCTTAGCGTTCACAGTCAATGCTCTAGCACCTCTTGTGGTTGTAGCTGTGTACTTATTTTTGAGACCCCGGGGGGAGCTTCTCACCTGCCCTCACTGTTGCAAGAGATATGTCCGTAACCTGGCTTTTTGTCCCCATTGCGGAAAGCCTGTCAAGAAAGAATGCTTGAAATGCCATGATCTGATGGAACTTGATCAGGACGTGTGTCCTCATTGCGGAATGCGAAGTGCCTAGGTCGGACAGAAAAGATCAAATATGGAAGTAGGCTAGAAGGAATAGATCTACCTATGTCGAACATTTAAATGCTGTCGCCACAGTCGCATCTGTTAACAGGGTTGATCTCTTCTTCTAGTTGCGGTTCTCTCTCCTTTAGTGCCGGTTCCGAGGCGGCGTGACACACTTCAATACCCCGATGCTGCCAGGAGATGAGGGATTCTAAATGGTAGACGGTATAGAAAAGATAGATGTTTTGATTCATCAGCTGTCTCAGCTTGAAGAAGACTTGGATAAACTCTCTGATGACAGGAGAGAAACTGCGAGAGCCGAGATTCAAAAGGTTAGAGCTGAGATCGTGGATCTCCTCATCGAAGCGCTTCATGGAGGAGACGTTTTCACCAGGCGAGGGGCAGCCTACGGCCTTAGTAAGCTGCCTGACAAGAAGACAGTGGGTGTATTGGTCCGTGCCCTTGAAGACGAAGACGATTCTGTAAGGAGCTGGGCTTCAGAAGCGCTGGGCGAAATAGGTGATGAGTGTTCACTGCATTATCTTGTCAGAGCCTTGAAAGAGGAGAATCCCTATGTGGCATATAACATCACAAGGGCTATTATGAAGTTCCCTAAGGGACAAGCTGTTGAAGCTATCAGCTCAGCGTTGGAGATCGGTGATAGAAACATCCGGCGCAGAGCAGCCAAGCTCCTGGGTGAATTGAGACATAAGAAATCTGTATCGCGTTTAGCTGCACTCTTAAGCGATCCTGATCCTGCAGTACGATATGAAGCTGTTGAGGCGCTCCGTAAGATAGGTGATGTCAAAGTATTGGGGCGCTTGATTTCCTGTTTGGGTGATGAGTCTGTCGATGTACGCTATGGTGCGATACAGGCGCTTCGATCGTTAGGAGATGAGCGCGCAGTTGAACCATTGATCAGGATATGTCTTGAGAACGAAGACCTCAGGCCCTATGCTCTGGAGGCCATAAGAGAGCTATGTGGAGATGACTCCACTGAACCGGTTTTTGAGGCCCTCCGTCAGATACAAGCGCTTGTATCTGAGACCTCCCACCGTGTCCTTGCTGTACGAGGAAAAGTCACAAAGAGGATAATCAGCTGAACTAAGCGAAGTCCCAGCCTCCTCATTCTTTTCACACGTTTTTACTTATATTCCGGTGTTTGTGCTATAATAGAATCCAATTAAGAAAACACCTCTGAGACTCAAGGGAACGTGGGGTGAGCACGTGATTTCGCAGGAAGAAGTAATACTCCGGCTTGTTATTGCCACGCTTTTCGGCGGACTCATTGGACTTGAACGGGAAAGCCATAAACGGCCTGCAGGCTTTAGAACCCATATTCTGGTATGTATTGGATCAGCTCTCGTAATGATCGTCTCTCAATACGCTTTTCTGGATTTTGCTGAAAAGAGCATGGGGTACGATCCCGGACGTATCGCCGCCCAAGTAATAAGTGGAATAGGTTTTCTCGGCGCGGGCACCATCCTCAGGGAGGGTTCAACTGTTAAAGGATTAACAACTGCAGCCAGTCTATGGGTTGTGTCAGGGATAGGGCTGGCCATTGGCTCAGGGTTTTATCTGTTCGGTGCAGTGACTACAGGGCTTGTCGTTGTAGTTCTTGTTGTATTCGATCGTTTCGAGAGGAGATTCATGTTTTCAAAACGTGACATCCTCTTTGTGCAAGTGAGCGACAGGCCGGGACAGTTGGGCGCCATCGCTACAGTCTTAGGCAAATATGGAGTAAGCATTAAGGAAGTGGATATGGAAACTGTGGGCAAAGGAAACGAGGCAGCCATTCATCTCAGCCTTGAGATTCCATTCACAGTGCCTAAAGAGAGATTACTCGATGAGATCATTGAAGTTGACGGTGTAATTCATGTAGGTTATGAGGAGTGAACACTTTACATGCGGATTCTGGTAACTAACGACGACGGAATCCTTGCTGACGGAATAAGCATTCTAGCACAGGAACTCCTAAAAATAGGGGAAGTTGAAATTGTAGCCCCGGACAGGGAAAGAAGCGCGACGGGGCACGCGATCACAGTGCTCAGGCCCCTTAGGATAAATACTGTTAAGCTCCGGGATCTGGGTATTAAAGCGTGGGCAGTTGACGGCACTCCTTCCGACTGTGTCAAGCTGGCTATTGAAGATCTCTTGGAATGGAAGCCTGATGTCGTGGTATCCGGAATCAACCGCGGTCCCAACCTGGGAACCGACGTTTTATACTCAGGGACTGTGTCAGCCGCGATTGAAGGCGCCATATACGGAATTCCTTCAGTAGCTGTTTCTGTGGCCGCCTTTGAGAACTGCCACTATCCTGTGGCAGCTGAGTTCAGCAGGAACCTCGTTTCAATACTGGCCGAAAAAGGCCTTCCTCCTGAGACGCTCCTTAATGTTAACGTACCGTCTGTAGACAAAAGGGACCTGGCAGGAGTTGCCATTACAAAGCTAGGTGCCAGAGTCTGGAAAGACGTTTTTGAACGGCGAGTTGATCCGAGAGGCAGGACATACTACTGGATGGCGGGCACAGTGGAAGAGCACGAAGGGGACCTGGATATTGACGCTGTAGCTGTCAGGCATAACATGGTTTCGATTACCCCGATCCACCTGGATCTTACGAAACACGATTTGATCGATGAGCTTCGAACCTGGGACCTTGAATTTTGATCATAGCCTTTAATCTCAGATCCCCGGCGAAAGACATAGAATATAAAGAGTCTTTATTTCGCCGGGGGTGCAGTTGTGGGCCTCATTTCGATAGTGAAATGCGCAGCTCTTTTGTCTCTTATAATAGTATTTGAGATGACATGGGTGATTGCAGCTAACCGGTCACAAGGCCTTTCCGGAAAACTTGTATCTTTTGCCACAGGTATTGTCATGGCTACGATAGTCATATATGTACTGGTAGTCTCTCTTATTGCAGTAAGAGTCATGGGGCAGTTATTCTACCAGTTGTGATTAAACAAGCCGCATCAAGAAAGGAGTGCAGGCAACAGAAAGCGGGTCATCCGCTGCTTTTGCCTGAACGGAAGCTATGAGCACTAACGTTGCATTAATATACGGTGGGAAATCCCAAGAGAGAGAAATATCATTGCGTACCGGAGAGCAAGTAACCTCTGCACTCTTAGAGAAGGGTTTTGAGGTCATAGCGCTGGATCTCGATGAGGATATCGCAACTACCCTTCTTCACGCCAAACCTGATGTAGTCTTCATTGCCCTGCACGGGAAGTACGGAGAAGATGGGTGTATTCAAGGGCTTCTGGAAATACTCGGACTTCCGTATGTCGGGTCCGGCGTACTTGCCAGTGCTCTTGCCATGAACAAGGCCATATCAAAGCAATTGTTTCGTCTCGAAGGCCTCATGTGCCCTAAAGATGTTTTGTTTAGCAGCCGCATGCTTCGTAAAGCCGGTATCCAAAACCTGGTGGCCCGGGCTGAGAGGGATATCCCTCTTCCGCTGGTTGTAAAGCCCAATAAGCAAGGCTCAACTATAGGATTGACTGTAGTAGAGTCTCCAAGAGATCTTGAAAAGGCTATTCTGAAGGCATTTGAATATGACGATGAAGTCCTGGTTGAAGAGTATATATCAGGCACAGAGATTACCGTCGGTGTCCTGGGAAATGATGAGCTCCGTGCGCTGCCGGTGATCGAAATCCGCTCTGTTAAAGGCCTGTATGACTACGAAGCCAAGTATACGCCGGGTATGAGTGAGCATATCATTCCTGCCGAAATAGATGAGTCTGCCTATAAGGCAGCCCAGGAAGCCGCACTAAAAGCCCACAGGGCTCTCGGTTGTCGAGGCATCTCCAGATCTGACCTGATCGTCACCTCTGAGAACCAAGTATATATACTTGAAGTGAACACGATCCCCGGAATGACGCGAACCAGCTTAATTCCTGATGCAGCCAAAGCTGCAGGGATTGAGTTTCCTGATCTCATTGCAAGCCTTGTTGAGCTCGCCTTAGAGGAAACTTAATAGGATTGAAGGAAACTGCATGACCTATCCAGAAGACTAAAAACAAGACGCCTAAACATCAGCGGCGATCCCTGAAGGGGAGATGGTCATGGATGTCGGCAATTTTCATTTAATCCTTGATTCCATAGATGAAGGCATCCAAGTCGTTGACAGGAACGGCGTAACAGTCTTTTACAACAGAGTAGCTGCAAACCTCGACAACCTTAAGCCTGAAGAAGTACTGGGTAAGCATGTGCTTGAGGTATTTCCTTCACTGTGCCGAGAAACCAGCACTTTGCTCCAAGTGCTCAAGACCGGGCAACCTGTGTTAAACAGGGAACAGACTTTCATGAATTACAAAGGAGATACCATTACAACAATAAACTCAACTCTCCCTATTGTGGTCGACAACAAAGTCATCGGTGCAGTGGAAGTTTCCCGCGATATCACGCTGATACAGGAGATGGCCCGGCGTATTGTGGATCTTCAAACAGAGTTGTTTGCGAAAAAAGAAGGCAGGCGTGATATCGGGTCTGACCGGGCTCACTATACGTTTAAAGACATAGTCGGTGAAAGCGAGTCTATACTCGAGTTAAAACGAAAAGCCGCAAGAGCTGCAGGCAGCGCGTCTGCTGTTCTTGTCCAGGGCGAAACAGGGACAGGGAAGGAGCTGTTCGTACAGGCGATCCATAACGCAGGTACCAGAAGGACAGGGCCGTTTATTGCGCAAAACTGCGCAGCATTGCCCGAAGGCCTGCTTGAAGGCATACTCTTTGGAACAACAAAAGGCGGGTTTACAGGCGCTTGCGACCGCCCCGGCCTGTTTGAGCTGGCAGATTCAGGTACGATTTTTCTGGATGAAATCGACTCTATGCCTTCAGGATTACAAGGAAAACTCCTACGCGTCCTTTCAGAGAAGCGCTTGAGGCGCGTAGGCGACACAAAAGAGCGCGTTGTTAATGTCAGGGTTATAGCTGCAATGACACGCCCGCCTGAGCACGCAGTTGCTGCAGGCTTATTGAGAGAGGACCTTTATTACAGGCTTAACGTCATTTGCCTCAGGATCCCGCCCCTCAGGGAAAGACGTGAAGACATACCCCTGTTGATAGACCACTTTATCAGCAAATTCAACAGGCAGTTGATGATGAACGTGAAAGGCGTGTCAGACGAGGTCCGTAAATTATTTCTATCTTATGACTGGCCCGGAAATGTCCGCGAGCTTGAACATGCTATCGAAGGGGCCATGCATATGCTGGACGGAGATATGATTCTCCTTGAACACCTGCCTGAGCACATAAGAAAGCCAAGGCTTCCGGAGAAGGATTCACATCTGCCTTTTGATGACATCATTCAGGATGAAGAATTAGGCAGTGATTTCCGGGAGACTGTCAGGGATTTGGAAAACACTTTGATCCGCCGGGCTTATGCCAAAGCAGGAGGCAACGTATCTAAAACCGCACGCATCCTGGGAATACCTCGCCAAACCCTTCAGTACCGCCTCAGAAGACTCGGCATACAGGAAGAAAACCCACGGTAAATCAATTACATCTCTGGGAAATCAGGGCACCCGGTTTGCGGTATGCGCCTATTAGGGCAAGGTCATAATAATCCATGGCTGCCCACTTATGCCGCAATTACATTATGGAGGTGCCCGTATTGAAAACACTTCGAGACCTCGTGGTACATGAAGGTAATCAATCTTTGGTTGATGCCTTGGAAATGTCCATTCTATCCCTCATGGCAGGCACACCCGTTCATGTTCATGTGGAAGGCCTTCGTGGTACAGGAAAGACAACAGTTATCCGGGCTATGAAAAGCATTCTCCCTTCTATTGAACGAGTTAGAGGATGTCTGTATAACTGCGAACCTGCCAACCCTCACTGTCCGGCCCACCGCAACATGGACCCTGAGGACCTATCTTCATTAGGCACAGAGTCTATTCCCATTCCCTTTCTTGAGATATCTCATGCCGCAAAACTTGGGACGGTTGTCGGCAGCATAGACCTGGCAAGAGTGGTGGATCCCAATCATCCTGAAGTAGCTCTTCTTCCCGGAGTAATACCCAGGGCATATAGGGGCATCATTTTCGTTGACGAAATAAACAGGCTGGCAGATACATCTCCTGAGCTCACCGACGTTCTATTGGATGTCATGGGAACAAAACCGGGGCGCCTCCAGATAGAAGAGACAGGCTTGCCTGCATTTATACTGCCTGTCATCTGCTGTGTATGGGCTGCCAGCAATCCTGATGAAGAACCCGGAGCACTGGAAGATATAAGAAGACAGCTGTCAGACAGGTTTGATTTTGTCGTGAATATGGGTAGGCCGCAGAATCACGATGCGGTAAAAAGGATTTTGTCCGGCAACATATGGGGAGAAGAAGTGCTGTCGCATAAGTATGGAGCCTCTGTCCTGGAGAGGGCGGATACATTACGGCAGATTTCGCTGTCGGACGATTTATCATCACTCTTAGCCGAGCTGTATATCGGTTTTGGAATTGAAAGCCTGCGAGCTGTAGAAGCCATATCTCTCGGTGCGCGGGCAAGGGCTGCAATGAATTCCAGAACCAAAGTATTGCTTGATGATATTAGGAGTGTGCTAGGGATTACCCTTCGCCATCGTGTCGACGGGGCAACACTTATAAATATAGGCAAGTTTCTCGATGAGTATGAATCAAAACAAGGTAAACACAGACGAGAAGAAAGAGAACAAGGCAGTCCAAGAGATGGGGCAGGTGAAGAAAGATCTGAAGAAGGTGCCGGGAAGGATCCGGTAAGGACGGATGACGCTTGCATAAAACCTGAGTCTCTATGGGACAGGCTGATAAAAAGCATGGGGCTGACCCGTCATGACATGTCTAAAAGGCACTATGGTACTGAAGGTGCCGGTTTGTCTCAGGGCACAGCCGCATCCCGCACATCGGCAGGGCATGGGCGGCGGTATGCAGCCGGAGGCGGGACAAGCATTGCTGACCCCAGAGACGTAGACATACACGCACCTCCGGCAAAAGCCAGATCCCTGTTTCAACTGTCAGGTAGCGAGATCCTCTTTACCGAGGAGGATCTCAAGATAAGATGAATTCCTACCGCCACTTGACCTCCATAAGGTACGACCACCACCGTCTTGTCAAAACGATGCTGACTGAATTCCGTATGGGGCGAGGCCTCCGAATTGGTGAAACCACTGTAATCAGCAGGAGAGTCCACGTTATCTATCCTGAAGAACCCGGCGAAGTGAAGATTATCATCAACCAGGACGCAGGAGCTGCCTTCTACGCGAGGATAAAGAAGAACGAGATCCTTCACATTGACATTTTCCATGAAATTGCCGAGGTCGACCACAGGAGAATCGCAGAAGCCATTAAACACGCTGTATACGAGTATTTCCGAGATCCTGTGTTTCACCATGGAAGGGGATTCTTGTTTCCTTCAGCCGGGGAACTCCTGGACCTTATTGATATCCAAACAGGGAGCGGGGGAGGCAGAGTCAGCGGCTCTCTGAATTACGGAAGGAAGTATTCGCTCCGGAAAGCCCACTTTAACCACGTGCACCTGGCTGCTATGTTTCCGGATAACTGTCTCGCAGTCGTATTCTATATTGTAAGCGCCATAGAAGAAGAGCTGGCCTGCCAAGGGATTGAAATCCGCAAGGTAGAGAGAATATCTCACCTGGAAGGAAAGGGGAAAGCTGATCTTTCGCCATACTCGAGCATCTTCGACTCACACCTGAACGAGACAGGAAAGCAGCCGGCTGACAGGGATTGGAAGTCTCTCGACGAGGAGTCCCGCATAGATACAGTGGCATCAATGGCAGAGGAGTTCGGCGGAAGGGTTAACATGGCGAAACTCCTTGAAAGCCTTACATGTACAGGTAATATTCCTCCGGACATCCGCTCTGATGTCGGTGATCTTGACGAGGTTATAGAAAGGCTTACCTCCTGGCAGCTGATAGGACGCGAGATGGGCAAGTTTTCTCTGACTCCTAAAGGTGAGGAAGTAAAGAGCATCCTAACTTCCTACGCTTCAGAGATCGAAGCAGCAATAAGGCGGATTATCAGGAAGATGCCGATTATCAGGAAGTTTCCCCAACATGAAGAAGGCAAGTTCCGTAAGAAAGCCAGGGGAGATACTCCGAGAATTGCCAAGACCTTAAGACCGCTTAGGGAAGGCGAGTGGTGTGACAGTATCGCAGTCCCTGAAACAGTCGTTGCTTCGCTGGTAAGACGTAAAATCGAAAAAGATGCTCCCTCTAGGCTCTTGCGGGAGGACATCCGGGTATACAGACGCCGCCCGGTGAGCCCGCCGGAAATCTGCCTCTTAATCGATGCCAGTGCGAGTATGGTAGGGCGACGGATTCGGGCTGCAAAATACCTGATACGTCACTTGACCATGGCATGCCGTGTAAAAATCAGTGTACTGACGTTTCAAGAGCGCGACGTCAAGATCCATATTGCGTCTACGAGGTCAAAGAAGGCAATTGAAGAAGGGGTGAAAAGGATTCAACCCCAGGGCCTGACCCCGCTTGCTGCAGGCATCGCCGATACCCTGGAGTTCATAAAAGCAAAAAGGATAAAAGATGTCCTTCTTATCTTGATAACAGACGGCATTCCCACTATGAACCGTTGGACTGCTGATCCTGCGAGAGACGCTCTTACAGCTGCAAAAGCCATCGCCGACAGGAAAATAGCTTTTATGTGTGTAGGCCTCCAACCCAACAAGGACTTTCTTTCTCGCCTTGTCGATGTGGCCCATGGTAAACTGTATATAGTGGACGAATTCGACAAGGATATTCTGGTGAACCTTGTGCGAGCCGGAAGACGAGAGAGCACCAAAGGCAGCAATCGCTGAAGGCAGGATTTCACAGCCCGCTTACAGAATATCCCCAAAACGTATGTTTGTCCATGCTCATGTCTTTCAAGTTAGGAGATGATCTCATTGCTTGCCATTGCCGTAGTGGGGTTGGCGTTTGCTGTTATTGTGGCGATGTTTGCTATCCAAAACTCTACGCCGGTGTCTATTTCGTTCTTCAGCTGGCAGCTTGCAGATATTTCCCTGGCTCTGGTAATCTTGGGTTCTGCAGCGGCAGGTGCATTGGCAGCAGGCTTGTTCGCCATCGTCAGAGAAATCAGGCTAAAGCTTTCGCTGAGGGCATGTAGAAACAGGTTGGAGTCTGCAACAAGAGAACTAGATCTGACACGTGATGACAATACGAATCTGCAGAAGGAAGTTGAAAGGCTGAGTGAAGAGGTCCGGGCTACGGCTTCTGAGCTTGAGGAAGCACGAAAGCGTGTATCAGCCCTTGAGATCGAGCTGGAAGCTACTCAAGCTATGGAAATCCTTCCTGAACCTCAAAGTGACGGCAACAACGAAGGCGATTATTGAAACATCCGGAGGAATGAAAGATTGACAGATTGTGTGTGGAAGCTATCAGACATGCCTGAAGAAGCTCGGGCAATAAGCAAGACTATCAGCACTGCTTTATGCATTCCCTCAATTGTGGCGGATTTGATGGTTCAAAGAGGGATCAAGAGTGCAAGGGATGGCGAAGCGTTTCTAAGGGCTGATCTTGCGGATCTTGAAGATCCGCACCTTCTCAAAGATATAGACAAGGCAGTGGAGCGAATATCCCGTGGGATAGAAGAAAACGAGAGAATCGTTGTGTACGGAGACTATGATGTAGACGGGATCACGTCCATATGCATTCTTGTGGACGTTCTTAGGGGCCTCGGTGCAAATGTCGACTATTATATACCTGACCGCGTTGACGAAGGCTACGGAATAAACCAAGAGGCGGTAGCGAGCATAGCAAAAGACTGTACATCCCTGTTGATTACGGTAGATTGCGGTATTACCGCATCTTCCGAGGTTCAGCTTGCGCAGAGCCTCGGTATGGATGTTATTGTTACAGATCACCATGAACCTTCAGCGAAGATCCCGCCTGCAGTTGCAGTCATCAACCCTAAACGCCATGATGAGGAGTACCCATTTCGAGATCTTGCAGGTGTAGGCGTTGCTTACAAGTTGTCCCAGGCTCTTGTCACATCGCTCAAAGGTCCAAAGGAAGCCCGCGTTCTATCTGACCGTTTTCTCGACCTTGTTGCCCTCGGTACAATCGCCGATGTCTCTCCTCTTGTCGGAGAAAACAGGATCTTTGCCAAGCAGGGACTGGCAAGGATTAACCGGACGGAGAATATCGGGTTACAATGCTTGATTGAAGTCTGCGGACTGAAGGACCGTACGATTACCGCAGGGACAGTAGGGTTTGTGCTTGCCCCGCGCCTTAATGCGGCAGGTAGGATCCGCGACCCTGCCCTTTGTGTAGAACTCCTGTTAACTGATTCACCGCAAAGAGCTATGTCTATCGCAAGGTTCCTGGACAGTGTCAACTCAGAAAGACAAAGGCTGGAAATGAAGACACTGGAAGAGGCTTTATCCATGGTGAAAACATGTGACGGCCGGCCTGTTGACTGTGTCCTGGTTCTGGCGAAAGAAGGGTGGCACCCCGGGGTAATCGGAATCGTGGCATCCAGAATTGTAGAGGAGTTCAACCGTCCTGCGTTCTTGATAACCCTTGACGGTGACGAAGGGAGAGGTTCCGGGAGGAGTATCCCGGAATTCGATTTGTATCGCGCACTGTCTCAGTGCTCTGACACTCTTCTTGGTTTCGGAGGACATAAGTATGCCGCCGGTATTACCGTATCTCGACACGGTATTGACAGGTTCCGTCAAGCGATAAATGAGGTTGGACGAAGCGTCCTCTGTGAAGAAGATTTCTTGCCTAAGGTCTTCTGCCATCTCGAGCTTACCCTCGACAGAATCGACTTGGAAGTGGCTAAAGGCATTGCTATGCTGGCACCTTTCGGTTTCGGCAATCCGACACCCCTTTTTCTTTCGACAGGAGTCGAACTCCTGGAGTATCGAGGGGTTGGGGCAGACGGCAAGCATTTAAAGATGGTACTTGCCCAAGCAGGCAAAACACATGACGGTATAGGGTTTGGTTTAGGCCATCTGACATCACAGATCTATTCTGAGCGCGCAAATGAAGTTGACATCGTTTACACAATTGAGGTCAACGAATGGAATGGAATGATCCGTCCGCAACTCAATATAAAAGGTTTGCGAATCGCTGAAAATCACGGTTGATTAATGTATAATGAATGAATAAGCCAGTTGGTCAAAGGGGAAATCCCGGTTTTAGGCATAGGTGGTATTTATGGGAGTAACAGTCGAGGATCTACTTGACAGGATAAAGCAATACGCTCCTTCAGCCCCTGTTGACATTGTGATGCAGGCTTACGACTTTGCTTCACGTGCACATGCAGGACAACGCCGTGATTCAGGGGATTGGTATATCTTTCACCCACTTGAGGTTGCCCTTATCCTCGCCGAACTGGAAATGGACGTTGCCACCATTGCCGCCGGATTGCTTCATGATGTGATTGAAGATACAGACGCAACCCTTTCGGAGGTTCAGGCTACATTCGGAGACGAGATCGGCCTTTTGGTTGACGGGGTCACAAAACTCGGCAGAGTCCCTCTGATGTCCAGGGAAGAGCAGCAAGCTGAGAACCTCAGGAAGATGTTTCTCGCCATGGCTCAAGATATTCGAGTAGTCCTCATTAAGCTGGCTGACAGGCTCCACAACATGCGAACCCTGGGACACCTTCCCTGGAATCGCCAGGCAAGGATCGCCAGGGAGACTTTGGAGATTTATGCACCCCTTGCCCACAGGCTCGGAATGTGGAGGATCAAGTGGGAGCTTGAGGACCTTGCTTTGAGGTACCTGGAACCAGGTGAATACTACAAGCTTGTAGACAAGGTTGCAAGAAAGCGTAAAGAGCGGGAAGTTATCATTGAGGAAGCCAAAGCCATACTCAAGAAAAACCTTGACGAGAACAATATCCCTTGTGAGTTGCAGGGAAGGGCAAAGCACTTTTACAGCATCTATGAGAAGATGCGGATTAGAGGCAAGACCTTTGATGAAATCTACGACTTAATCGCAGTCCGGATCATCGTCAATACGGTAAGGGACTGCTATGCGGCCCTCGGCATCGTGCATTCCCTGTGGAAGCCGATTCCCGGCAGATTCAAAGACTATATAGCGATGCCCAAGTCCAACATGTATCAATCGCTTCATACTGCAGTGATAGGGCCCAGGGGAGAGCCTCTGGAAATCCAGATTCGAACCTGGGAGATGCATCGAACAGCCGAATACGGCATAGCAGCCCACTGGAGGTACAAGGAAGGCACTCAAGCCATAAACGAATTTGAAGAGAAGCTTTCATGGCTGAGACAGCTGCTGGAATGGCAGAGAGACATGAAAGACGTCCATGACTTCATGGAGACGCTGAAAATCGAGCTCTTCAAGGACGAGGTTTATGTGTTTACACCAAAAGGCGATGTTAAGAGCTTGCCTGCAGGATCCACTCCCGTAGATTTCGCCTACAGCGTGCATACAGACATAGGACACAGGTGCATAGGTTCAAGGGTTAACGGGAAAATGACGCCGTTGGATTATCAGCTTGCCAACGGCGATATTGTAGAAATCATAACATCGAAAGGAGAAACCGGTCCGAGCCTGGACTGGCTGGCTTTTGTCAAGACATCGAAAGCCAGAAGCAAGATACGTCAGTGGGCCAGAGAAGTTCGGCGCAGCGAATCTGTACCCAGAGGGCGTGATCTCCTGGAAAAAGAGCTGCGGCGCCAAGGTATGGAGGTTCATGAAAACCTCAAGGAAGATAAGCTTCAGGTTGCTGCAAGTCGTCTGGGATTTCAAGATCCCGATGATCTTCTTGCTTCTGTGGGAGACAACAGGATCTCAGCTGCCCTTGTAATCGGGCGGCTTGCTCCTGAAAGGCCTGAGAAACAGAAAGAAGAAAAAGACCTGCCTCAGCTGCCTCAGAGACGAGGACGTGAAACCGCCCAGGGGATCATTATAGTCAAAGGTGCAGATAATGTCCTGGCCAGGATGGCCAGATGCTGCAACCCTGTTCCCGGAGATGAGATTGTAGGTTATATAACCAGAGGTAAAGGGATTTCGGTTCACAGGCGGGATTGCCCGAATATCGCCTGGTTAAGGACGTCTCCTGAACGCTGTATAGATGTGGAATGGGTATTCGGCCGGGAGAACTCTTACCCTGTTGAGCTGGAGATCGAGGCTATAGACAGAGTTGCGCTTCTGACAAATATCATGAACGCTGTTACAGGGCTTAGCGTAAACATAACTGCTGTAAATGCTCATACGGACAAGGATCACATGGCTGTTGTTAACATGCTTGTAGAAATAACAAGTTCAGACCATTTGAACTCTGTCATAGAGAGAGTCAAACGCGTCAAAGGAGTAACAGCTGTACGCAGAGCGCAGCAGATCGGCTTGCAGTCCGGAAAATCAGCGTCAGTTTGAGCTCTGTCTCAAATATGAAAGAGTGAGGTATTGATGAGAGCAGTAGTTCAGAGAGTGAGATCAGCCAGAGTTACAGTAGGAGATGAGGTAGTCGGCAAGATCGGTCCGGGACTTGTAGTGTTCCTGGGGGTCGGTGAAGACGATACTTCTGATGATTTGAACTATGTCGTGGATAAAGTGGCAAACCTGCGAGTCTTCGAAGATGATGAAGGCAAGATGAATCTTTCCGCATTGCAACTGGGCTTAGATATACTCGTAGTTTCCCAATTCACCTTATGGGGCGACTGCCGCAGAGGCAGGCGGCCCAGCTTCATTCGTGCCGCACCACCGGAGAAAGCTGTAAGAATGTATGAAGAATTCATAGAAAAACTGCAAGAAACCGGCCTCTCAGTGGAAACCGGAAGGTTCCAGGCAATGATGACTGTATCTGTGGAAAATGACGGTCCGGTTACCATATTGCTTGACAGTGACAAGCTGTTTTAGTTGACTTGCTGATCAAGTCAGTATGAAAAACTGAGGAGAGGGGTTACTTCATTAATGGTATTAAAGAGCCTATGTGTAGGTCCTTTGGGGACCAATTGCTATATCGTCGGATGTGAATCGGCTAAAGAAGCTGTAGTCATTGATCCGGGGGATCAGGCGGATCTGATACTGAAGGAATTGAAGGCATCGGGTTTAACATGCAGGATGATTGTGAATACCCATGGACATATAGACCATATAGGTGCAAACAGACCGTTGGCAGAAGCCACGGGGGCACTGATTGCCATAGGAACTCAGGACGCGCCTTCACTGTTGGATCCTACTTTGAACCTTACGAGGGCATTAGGCCGTCTGGCCATGGGAAAGGCGAGTCCTGGTGCAGATATACTCCTTGTCGAGGGAGACAAGGTATATGCAGGCAGCATTTGTCTTGAAGTTTTGCACACTCCGGGACACACTCCCGGTAGCATATCTCTCCTTGGGGAAGGGATAGTTTTCACAGGAGATACAATTTTTGCACAAGGAGGGATTGGGCGGACTGATTTTCCCGGAGGGTCCTATGATGAGCTTATCAAATCCATAGAAGGAAAGCTCCTTGCCCTTCCTGATGAAACATGCGTCTATCCGGGACATGGCCCTCCTTCGACTATAGGCAGGGAGCGCATGTGCCTTAGCCGTTGACAACCGGGCAGAGTGTGCGATAGACTCACAACATAGCGTTTAAGATGGGAGGAGATGCCCTTGTTCAGGGGCTTTCGTGGAAAAAAAGGTTCGAAACTTACAAAGATTTTAGTGATAGTGCTGGCGATTACCTTCGTAGGAGGGTTGCTTTATACAGGGACGGTTATCGTCACAAACCCGACTCAAGCCGGTGAAATCATGGCTACTGTTAACGGAAGAGCTATAACAAGAGCAGCATTTGAACAAGGGTATACAAATGCTGTTCTTTCTGAGTACCAGTACACCGGAAGAGTCCTTCCTGAGACTATCGGCCCTATACGCGCAGCTGTTTTTGATCAGTATATTACTACCCTCTTAATAACAGAAGCTATGGAAAAAGCTAAGATCCGTGTTTCATCAAAAGAGGTTGAGGAAGAGTTTAAACGCCAGCAGGAAGCCTTCCCGAGCAAGGAAGAGTTCCAGCTGGCTCTGGCCGGGAGCTTCATGACTGAGGATCAGTTTAAAGATCTGATAAAAGACCGTTTAATGATCGAAAAGCTGTTCGACCGGGTTCAAGAAGGCGTCACCGTATCTGAAGATGAGATCAAACAAGCTTATACCGATGAAACAGGAAACCCTGCCGAAGGTGAAGAGTTTGAGGAGGCGCGGGCCGAACTGGAGGCAAGACTGCTGGCACAAGCTAAAGAAAATGCTTTGATTATGTGGCTTGAAGACCTCCGCAACGAAGCAGACATCAGGATACTGGACCCTGAATTAAACGCTTTGGTAAAGCTCCAAGAAGGAGACTACGAAGGAGCTGTTTTAGACTATGAGTCAGCCATAGAGCTGGATCCGGACAACGCCTTTTTGCACATAGGCCTGGCACAAGCCCACACACTTAATGAAGACATGGAGAGTGCTATCTCAGCCCTTAAAGAAGCTGTCGCCTTGCGTCCGGAAGATCCGTATACCAGAGTTCTCCTGGGAGTGGCATACAGAGAGCATGGGTCCAATGAGCTTGCTGTGGAAGAGTTCAAAATGGCTGCCGAGTACGGTGAGACTGACATCTTACTTCAAGTACGTCTCGAGTCTCTCATAAGGACTGTAGGTACTGAGGAAGATGTTAAGGAGCAGCAGGCTAGGATTGAAGAAGTTCGTGCCCTGTTAGAAGAGCAGGAGCAATCCCGTGAATCTCAGGAGCAGTCGGAAGAAGGAGCGGACGATTCTCAGGATCAAGCAGACAACTAAGGAGGCAAGTTCATGACACGCATCAGGGCGCCCAGGGGAACGGTTGACGTATTCCCCGAAATACCCGGTATTTGGAGCCGGCTGGAGGACACGGTTAGATCCGTGTGCCGCAAAGCCGGATATACGGAAATCAGAACTCCCATCTTTGAACATACCGAGCTTTTTCAAAGGGGTGTCGGAGAAAGCACCGATATTGTAGAGAAGGAAATGTACACCTTTCTCGACAAGGGAAAGCGCAGTATAACCTTGCGTCCTGAAGGCACGGCACCTGTTGTTAGGGCTTATCTCGAGCATAAGATGTGGGCAGGCCCTCAGCCTGTCAAGGTTTACTATATCGGGCCCATGTTCAGATATGAGCGGCCTCAGCTCGGACGCCTGAGACAGCACACCCAGTTCGGAGTCGAAGCACTTGGCTCTCCTTCGCCTGCTTTAGATGCAGAAGTTATCTCTTTGCTTATCAGTGTCTACCAGGCTATGGGGCTTCATGGATTTGTGGTTCGGTTAAACAGTATAGGGTGTCCCGAATGCAGGAACCGTTACAAAGAAAGCCTCATTGAGATCCTTTCCAAGCATGTGGACGAGCTATGTGCTGACTGCAACAGGAGACTTACGCGCAATCCTCTTAGGGTATTGGATTGCAAGAATGAACAGTGCAAAGCTCAGGCTGGAGCGGTTCCTCCCATCTATGAGCATCTATGCGAGGACTGCAGCCTCCATTTTGAGGGAGTCAAACAATGCTTAGAAGCGCTGGACATCGCCTATGAACTGGATCCTACGATTGTCAGAGGGCTTGATTATTATACCAAGACCGTTTTTGAAGTGATCCACTCAGGTCTCGGAGCACAAGATGCCCTGGGAGGCGGCGGAAGATACGACGGCCTAGCTGAAGAGCTGGGCGGGAAGCCTACTCCGGGTGTAGGTTTCGCTGCAGGCATCGAGCGCGCTGTACAGGTGCTTCAAGGTGCGGCAGACGAAAAGACAGGACAATTCGCTTCCGGGATCGATCTGTTTATCGCAGCGCTGGGAGATGAGGCCAGGCTTGAGGCTTTCCGTCAAGCTAATGATCTACGCAAGCACGGAGTGTCTGTGGACATTGATTATTTGGAGAGAAGCCTGAAATCCCAGATGAAATTCGCTGATAAGCTAGGGGCTAGAAAGGTTGCCATTATCGGCGAAGATGAACTTAAAGGAAACTACGTAATACTCAGAGATATGGAAACCAGGGAGCAGACTCGTGTTCCTTCGGGAGATCTTGTAAAAGCTTTGCTATAAACTATGATCTTTTAACGAGAGTCAAAGTTAGGAGAGAGAAGTGAGCTAGTATGCAGAAGAAGAGGACTCATATGGTAGGGGAGCTTGCGGATGAAGCTCTGATCGGAAAAGAAGTTGTTCTAGCAGGTTGGGTAGGAAGGAGAAGGGATTTAGGGGGGCTCATTTTCATCGACCTCAGGGATCGCTCAGGTATTGTACAGGTAGTTTTCAATCCTGAGACTTCTCCTGCGGCCCACTCAATAGCCGAAAAACTTGGGTCAGAAGATGTAATCAGTGTATCCGGGGTTGTGGTTGAGCGGCCTCCGGGAACTGTAAACCCTTCAATTCCTACAGGGAAGATCGATGTAGTGGCAGACTTCCTGGAAGTGCTGTCAAAATCAAAAACACCGCCTTTTTATATCACAGAGAATCTCGATGTCGACGAAGTCCTCAGGCTTAGGTATAGGTACCTCGATCTGCGCAGGCCCGACATGCAGAGAAACATAATTTTGCGTCACCGCTTGACTATGGCTGTAAGGAATTACCTGGATTCTGAAGGCTTTATTGAGGTGGAGACACCGATGTTCATTAAGAGCACTCCTGAAGGAGCCAGGGACTATGTAGTTCCCAGCCGCGTGAACCCGGGCAAATTCTTTGCTCTACCACAGTCTCCGCAGATTTTTAAGCAGATCCTGATGGTATCAGGGTTTGACAAGTATTTTCAGCTTGCCCGTTGCTTTAGAGATGAGGATTTGCGCGCAGACAGGCAACCTGAGTTTACGCAAATCGATATTGAAATGTCCTTTGTGGACAGGGATGATATCCTTGCCCTCATAGAGGGACTGATGGCTCACTGTGTCAAGGAGGTCCTGGGGAAACAGCTAAGCACGCCGTTCCCGAGGATGTCCTATGCTGAAGCTATGAAGCGCTATGGTTCAGACAAGCCTGACATTAGATTCGGCATGGAGATAGTGGATATAAGTGATGTTGTGAAAGATTCGGGTTTCGGAGTCTTCCGGAACGCCATTGGAGAAGGAGGCATGGTGGGTGCGATAGTCGCACCGAGCTGCAGCGATTATTCCAGGCAGCAGGTTAAGGAACTTGAGAACGTTGTGAAAGAGTTCGGCGCAGCAGGGCTGATATCAGCAGCGGTCTCTCGCAATGAAGAGGGCGAAGAGATTCTCACTTCTCAGGTGTCGAAGTTCCTCACCGATGCTGAGCTTTCGGGAATCGCAAGGACGACGGGTGCAAAAGAAGGTGATCTCGTCTTAATTGTCGCAGGATCCCAGGATATTGTCCTGGAGTCTCTCGGCAGGCTGAGACTGCACCTTGGCTCAAAACTTGATTTGATTCCCGAAGAAGAGATGGCCTTCGTCTGGATAACGGAGTTTCCAATGTTCGAGTTCAGCCAAGAGGAGCAGAGATTGGTCGCTGTTCACCATCCGTTTACATCTCCTCTGGAAGAGGATATGGACTTGATAGAGACAGAGCCTTTGAACATGCGGGCCAACATCTACGACCTGGTACTAAACGGCGTAGAGCTGGGCAGTGGAAGTATAAGAATACATAGGCGCGATGTGCAAGAGCGGGTCTTTACTGCCTTGGGACTCAGTGAGGAAGAGGCAAAGGAGAAATTCGGGTTTCTCCTTGAAGCTTTTGAATACGGTGCTCCTCCTCACGGAGGCATTGCAATAGGCTTTGATAGGATGGCAATGCTCTTTGCAGGAAGGAAGACCATCCGAGACGTAATCGCGTTCCCCAAGACTCAGAAGGCGGTCTGCCCTATGACCGGAGCTCCCGGAAACCTCAGCGAGGAACAGCTGAAGGAGCTGCATATTAGGGTAGTCAACATGGGTAAAATAGGCACAAGCAGTGATTGAGAGCTGCCTTGAAATCCGAAAAGCCTTGTGATATCATCGAGTTGCAACGTGACAGAAGATAAGAAACGACCCTACCGTGTGCGTTCTGGGTTCGGTAACTTTTGTTCCAACACCGTTTGAAAGGGGCCTCAGCTCCGGGTGTAGCGCGAGGGCCGCCGGTGCGCGGAGTCGCAAAACACTTGGGAGGGCACCCACCTGCAGGGCGCAGGGATAAAAATGTTACCGGCCAACCGGCATGGTGGGGTCTTGTGCTTTCTCTGCAGCTTTTTCCTTCCCGTATTCTTCCACTACCTTCATGAAGTATGTTATGATCCAACTGAAACGTAACCGGAGCGTGATACCATGGACTTATTCAGCTTACAAGGCGACCGGATCTTAAAGCGCCAAGCGCCGCTTGCCTATAGAATGCGTCCCAGAACCCTGGATGAGTTTTTTGGGCAGGAACACATTTTGGCCGAAGGCAAGCTGCTTAGGCGTGCTATCCTCGGGGACAGGCTGACGTCTGTCATCTTTTACGGGCCTCCGGGCACAGGCAAGACTGCACTGGCGAATATTATTGCCGGAATAACCAAATCCCATTTTCAAGCATTAAACGCAGTAACGTCAGGTATAGCTGACATAAGGCGGGTAATGGAAGATGCAGGAGACAGGTTGAAGATGCACGGAATGCGGACAATTCTATTCATCGATGAGGTGCATAGGTTCAATAAAACCCAGCAAGATGCGTTATTACCTGCTGTAGAAGACGGGACTGTCATATTTATCGGTGCGACAACTGAAAACCCGTTTTTTGAGATAACGAGACCGCTCCTGTCACGCTCGCGGGTGTTCAAATTTGAACCTTTAGATGACGGACATATCTCTTCTATCCTACGGAGGGCGCTTGAAGACAAGGAAAGAGGCCTCGGAGAATACAACGTGGCATTTGACGAAGGCGCTTTCTCTCATCTTGTCAAGACTGCGAACGGTGATGCAAGAGCCGCTTTAAACGCACTGGAACTCGCAGTGATCACGACTCGTCCTGACGAGTCAGGTATACGCCGTATCACGCTGGAGATAGCTGAAGAGTCCATTCAACAAAGGGTGTTAGATTACGACAAAAGCGGAGACAATCATTATGATGTAGCTTCCGCATTTATCAAGAGCATGAGGGGAAGCGACCCTGATGCTACCGCTTACTGGCTGGCAAGAATGATTGCCGCCGGAGAGAAGCCTGAATTCATAGCAAGGAGGATCCTTATTCAAGCAGCTGAAGACGTAGGCTTAGCCGATCCACAAGCTCTCTTAGTGGCCCAGGCTGCCGCATGGGCAGTCAACTTCGTAGGATGGCCGGAAGCAGGGTTAATTCTTGCCGAAGCAGCGCTGTATGTGGCGACTGCTCCAAAAAGCAATTCGTGTTACATAGCCCTTAAGAAAGCCAAATCAGACGTTGAGACTGAACGTACAGGTGAAGTCCCACCTCATCTTCGTGATGCATCATATAAAGGGGCGTCTTCCCTAGGCCACGGCAAAGGCTATAAGTACCCCCATGACTACCCTGGCCATTACATAATCCAGCAGTACTTGCCCCACACTTTGGCCGGAAAAACATATTACCAGCCTTCAGACAGCGGCTATGAAGGGATGATCAGGGAACAGCTACACCAATGGAAGAAGGGGAGATCCCACCGGCACGAGAAATAAGGCGCCGAAATGGCAAGAAAGTGATTGACACCGGGATTAGCCGGTGATATCTTTTATTTGGAATCATGATTAATTTAGTTGGAATTCCGTTAGCTGGGGCTAGTATCGTTGCTGCACTTGCACTCTAGGAAAGTAGGTGGATATGATGAAACTGTCGACCCGGTCAAGATACGGACTTAGAGCCATGTATGAGTTAGCCCTCTGTTACGGTGAAGGCCCCCTTCCTCTTAACATCATAGCTGATAAGCAAATGATGTCATTAGCCTACCTTGAGCAATTAATGGCAAAGCTGCGCAATGCCGGACTGGCGCAAAGTTCCAGAGGCGCTTTGGGCGGCTATGAACTGGCAAAGCCGCCTGAAAAAATCACTGTAGGAGATATTGTAAGAGTACTGGAAGGATCTCTTGACCCTGTGCACTGTCTTTCTGTAGACTCTAGTTATGGAGATTGTCGCAGACTTGAAAGTTGCGTTGTGCGCATGGTATGGAAACGATTAGGGGATTGCGTAAACAGAGTCCTTGATTCTATAACCCTTAAGGACTTGTGTGACGGAACCCTGGACTTTACGGAAAATGCATGTGGGTTTCACTCCTTTGATCCCCATGATCCCCAGGAGTCGGTAGAAATCAGTGAGTGAGTCAGCAATCGTCTCATAAGCCACACTATTATCAGGAGATGGTGAAGAATGAAGCTGGTATATCTGGATAACGCAGCAACGACAAAACCCAGACAAGAAGTGGTAGAAGCGATCTTGCCTTTTCTGGGGGAAAGATACGGCAACCCATCAAGCATCTACAGCATAGCCAGAGATGCAAGGGCTGCACTGGATGAAGCCAGAACCAAAGTGGCAAAGGCTATCAACGCCCGCCCGGAAGAGATCATATTTACCGGCTCGGGGACTGAAGCCGACAACATGGCGGTTAAAGGCGTTGCCTATGCCAATTCCGGCCGTGGAAAGCACATTATTACCTCTGCAATAGAACACCATGCAGTGCTCGACAGTGTCAAGCGCCTTGAAAAGCAGGGCTTTCAGGCAACGTTCTTACCTGTGGACTCTTACGGGATGGTTGACCCAAAGGACGTAGAGGCCGCAATCACAGATGATACGATACTCATCTCAATAATGCATGCGAACAATGAGGTAGGCACTATTCAACCGATTGAAGAAATCGCACGAATTGCCAAGAAACACGGTGTGCTGTTTCACACAGACGCTGTACAAACAGTCGGACATATCCCTGTAGATGTTAAGGAACTGGGCGTAGACCTCCTTTCCCTTTCAGGGCACAAGTTTAAAGGGCCGAAAGGCGTTGGAGCTCTGTGGGTTAGAAAAGGCGTCAAGATGGAAAGGTACATTGACGGAGGCGGCCAGGAACGCAACAAGCGGGCAGGAACGGAGAATGTTCCGGGAATAGTCGGGCTTTCTGTCGCACTTGAACTCGCTGTAGAGGAATTAGAAGAAGAGATGGCGCGCCTTGCGGACCTACGAGACTATTTGATAAAGGGGATCACAGACCGTGTTCCCAATGCCAGGCTGACCGGGCATCCGGTCAAGAGGTTGCCGGGAAATGCCAGTTTTTGTTTTGAATTCATAGAAGGGGAATCACTCCTTCTCAGCCTTGATGCTGTAGGGATATGCGGATCCAGCGGTTCTGCCTGTACTTCAGGCTCTCTGGACCCGTCCCATGTGCTTCTGGCTATGGGGTTACCCCATGAAATCGCCCATGGCTCACTCAGGTTGTCCCTTGGCCATGAGACGACCCGACAGGATCTTGACTACGTTCTGGACATGCTGCCCGGAATAGTCCAAAGGCTCAGGGACATGTCCCCATTGGGTGAAGGAATATCGTTTAGCGATTCTTGCGAGTGTACGCCGGATGAACACAGCTGTGTAGAAAACTGCAAGTACCAGTAATACCTGCTTCTTGATAGTAGGCATAGGGGAGGGGACATAGACTATGTATTCAGACAAAGTAATGGATCACTTCACGAACCCGAGAAATGTCGGGGAATTAGAAGATGCAGACGGCGTGGGGATGGTAGGCAGTCCAAGATGCGGGGATATCATGAAGATATCCATAAAAGTGGATGGAGACAAGATCACAGATGCCAAGTTCAAAACCTTTGGCTGCGGTGCTGCAATAGCTGTCAGCAGTATGGTTACAGAGCTTGTAAAAGGGAGAACCCTGGAAGAAGCCCTTGAAATCTCCAATAAAGCCGTTGCAGAAGCTCTCGGAGGCCTTCCGCCGCAGAAAATGCACTGCTCAAATCTGGGCGCAGATGCTCTGAAGAAGGCTATTGAAGACTATCTAAAGAAACAGGGAAAGGAGTCATCCCAAGCCCAGGCAGGCAATGAAGAAGGCGCTGAGGGCTAATAGGCTATGGATTATCCTTCTTCCATCCCTGATATAAGGGGCACAGGCCCGGGTGCCCGAGTCATTGTGGCAATAAGCGGTGGGGTTGACAGCTCTGTTGCTGCCTTGCTCCTGAAATCCAAAGGGTTTCAGGTAATCGGCGTTACCTTGAGAATATGGGAGGCTTTTCCCTCAGACGACGCCAAAGCAGTTGCAGATTTTTTGGACATTCCCCATCACATCTTAGATGTTGCAGAACCTTTCCGAAATGAGATTGTCAAATACTTCGTATCTTGCTATTTTCAAGGACGAACACCGAACCCGTGCGTTCTTTGTAACGCTCAAATAAAGTTCAGATATCTCCTTGACCTCGCGAAAAAGCTTGGAGCCGGGTACGTTGCTACAGGCCACTATGCCAGGATAGCTTTTGATTCAGCCGGAGAAAGGTTCTTACTCCTCAAGGGCCTGGATCAAAGTAAAGACCAGTCGTATGTTCTCCATCGTCTAACTCAACAAGACCTTTCTTCTATCCTTTTTCCCCTGGGTGATCTTACAAAAGAGCAAGTTCGAGAAGCAGCATTTGACGCAGGCATTCCTGTTGCAGGGAGCAGTGAAAGCCAAGAGATATGCTTCCTGGCAGGAACTGATTACAGAGACTTTTTGAGAGGGTACGGGACTCACATCATTAAGCCCGGCCCGATCCTTGATACCTCAGGCCGCCCCATCGGCAGACACAAAGGGATACCCTTCTACACTGTTGGCCAAAGAAAAGGGCTTGAGATTCCGGGGAACAAGAGGCTGTACGTGACAAGGATTGACGTATCCCGAAACGCAATTATTGTAGGGGAAGAAGGAGACCTGTTATCAGAGAGGCTGGAAGCTCGCGACGTAAACTGGATTCCTTTTTCAAAACCTCCGGAAAAAATGCATTTGGGCATCAAGATCCGTTACACTGCAAAAGAGGTCCCTGGTTCAGTCTTACCCAAGAGTCAAGATATGGCTGAAGTAGTCTTTGATGAGCCGCAAAAAGCCGTAACTCCGGGACAATTCGCTGTGTTTTACGACGGTGATATCGTTGTAGGAGGCGGAGTAATCGTCTAATTTCCTGCCATAAGGCAATACTAACCGTACTCTTAAACGCGAACTCTCCGGAGGTGACTCGTGTGAATAGATTCTGGAAGGCTATGATTACAGGTGTTGCAACAGGAGCCGTTATCGGCTTCTATTTGCATGCCAGGTCAAAAAGACAGCGCAGGAAGCTTATGATGGGTGATCCGGACCTTGAGAGAATGGCAGGCACGATGACGAATAGGATCATGAGAACCGCTGATAAGTTTGCCAGGGATATGGGGAAAGAGGTAATGCGCGCAGCCAGAGCGATGCAGGCATTGGGAAACCGCCTTAGCCTGGGAGGAATGGACCGGTTGTAGAGAAATATCCGGAAGAAGGATCTCGTCACCGCCCAGGGCGTACCTGGTTCTTGACTCTGTTGGTTGCAGCAGGCGTTCTTTTGCTTTACAAAGTCAGGGCTGTGCTCACCCCGTTCCTTCTGGCTTTTGTATTGTCTTATCTTATGAATCCGGCTGTCACAAATCTTGAGAAACGAGGCGCACCGCGCAGTTTGGGAACCCTCGTGATCTACGTAGGGTTTACTCTTTTTGTGGCGCTTTTTGCCCTTTGTCTTGTGCCACGGTTCCTAACTCAGCTGGAGGGGCTTGCTCAGGTTCTCCCTGAGTATGCAAGGACCATACAATCTCACCTTGCCGCATTTTACTTAAGGTTCTCCCGGTTCAACATTCCTGAACCTGTAAAGGGAGCCATCGATAACGGAATTCAAAGAGCGGAAGAAGCGCTCATGGGGTTTGTTGAGAGGGCACTGGGACAGGTGCCGGGGCTTCTTCCAAGGCTGAGCCTGCTTATACTCGTTCCTGTCTTAGCTTTCTACCTGACCATGGACTTTCCTGAACTGAAAATGTGGCTTCTTGCGTGGATACCTCACAGGTGGCAAAGTGACATCGTGGGACTTATGATCGAGATGGATGAAAACTTAGGTTCGTTCATTCGAGGACAACTGGCAGTCTCAGCAATCGTGGGGATTCTTATTGCCGCCGGCCTATCTGTCATCCGGGTAGAGTTTGCCTTGATTATCGGGCTTATTGCCGGCATTTTCAATATTGTGCCTTACTTCGGGCCTATTATAGGAGCTTTTCCGGCGGTTATATTCGCCCTTCTTAAGTCTCCGCTTACCGCTTTATACGTCATAATCCTTTTTGTTGCTGTCAATCAGATAGAAAGCAGTATCATCAGCCCCAGCATCCTCGGGGAACACGTTGGACTGCATCCTGTAACCGTGATTTTCTCAATAATTTCAGGGGGATACCTCTTTGGAGTTTTAGGAGTGCTCCTGGCTGTACCTGTGGCTTCCATTGTCAAAGTTGTTTTGCGTTACGTCCGCAACAAGCTCCTGCAATAGAATTGCGCTGAGAAACGCCAGCCACTTCGGGATTCTCGTTGACACCTATTAGGGTACAAGATATGATATTAATATCTTGTAGCCAATAGCCATGAGGATTAGGAGGAAACAGTCGGTGCAAGAAAATCTAGGCGTACGTCCATATACTACAAATGAACTTAGAGACATGTTCAGAGATTTCTTCATCAGTAAAGACCATGTTCACCTTCAGTCTGCGCCTCTGATTCCAAGGAATGATCCCACGCTTTTGCTTACAGGGGCCGGTATGGTTCCTTTCAAGCCATACTATATTGGGACTGCAAAGCCTGAGCACCTTCGTGTCACAACCAGTCAAAAATGCATAAGGACACTGGATATAGATAATGTCGGCACAACCTCGAGGCACCTGACATTCTTTGAGATGTTGGGAAACTTCTCTTTCGGGGACTATTTTAAGAAAGAGGCCATAATCTGGGCATGGGAGTTTGTCACGACCCATCTTGGCCTGCCTGAAGATAAGTTGTGGGTCAGCATATACCTCGATGATGAAGAGGCTTTTGAGATCTGGAACAAGACAGTAGGAGTTCCTGCCGAGCGCATAGTGCGGTTTGGAAAACCCGATAACTTCTGGGAAATCGGCGTAGGCCCTTGCGGCCCATGTTCAGAAATCCATGTGGACCGTGGGCCGGCTTTCGGCTGCGGACAACCTGACTGCAAAGTCGGTTGCGACTGTGACCGGTTCATGGAGATCTGGAACCTCGTCTTCATACAGTTCTACTGCGATGAAAAAGGAGAATACAGGCCTCTTTCCAAGAAAGGTATAGATACCGGGATGGGACTGGAGCGGATTGCCGCAGTCATGCAAGGGGTACCCAGTGTCTTTGACACAGACGCATTCAAGCCGACAATGGAAGCAATTATGGACGCTTCCGGGCTCACAGGAAACCCGGACTCGAAACAGTTGGCATCTTTACGGATAGTCGCTGACCATGCCCGTGCAGTTGCTTTCCTTGTAGCTGACGGCGTTCTTCCTGCCAATGAAGGCAGAGGATACATACTGCGTAGATTGATCCGGAGAGCAGTTCGCCATGGAAGGCTCCTGGGGATTGAAAGGCCGTTCATGGCAGACATTGCTGATGCGGTCTCATCAGTGTTTTCCCATGTCTACCCCGAACTTGGCGCAAGACGGGATCATATCCATAAGGTCATCCGGACAGAGGAAGAACGGTTCCTTGAACGCCTCGACCAAGGCACAACCATGCTGCAAGACATAATCGATGACCTGAAGGGCAAAGGGTTGTCGGAACTCCCGGGCTCCTGGGCATTTAAGCTTTATGATACTTATGGATTCCCCTTTGAGCTCACCCGGGAGATCGCAGAAGAAAGCGGTATGTCTGTAGATGAAGAAGGCTTCAAGGAAGCCATGGAAGAGCAAAGGGAGCGTGCCAGGGCGTCAAGACAGACTCTAGGGTACATGGGGGACCTGTCTACAGCAAAAGCCGAAGCCATATCCGGTATTGACGTTGAGTTTGTCGGCTATGATACTCTGACTGCCGAATCTAAGATTGTTGCCATATTCTCTGACGGCGAACCTGTAGGCCATATATCCCGAGGCCAAGACGCTGAGATAGTCCTTGACAGGACTCCGTTCTATGCTGAAGCAGGAGGCCAGGTCGGTGACTTAGGAGAGATTATCGGGGAAGGAGCCTCTGCAAAGGTTAAGAATACAGTCTGGCTCTCAGATTCTGTAATTGTCCATAACGTTGCTGTTGTTGAAGGAGACTTTTCTGTAGGAGATATCGTCACTGCTAAAGTAGATGAACGACTCAGGCGCAATACTGCCAGGAACCACACATCTACTCATTTGCTCCAGGCAGCACTGAGAGCAGTTCTCGGTGACCATGTCCTGCAGGCCGGATCGTATGTTTCCGGTGGCAGGCTGAGATTCGACTTTTCACACCATTCGCCTGTGACCGATGACGAGCTTCGCCGCGTGGAAGACATGGTGGCTACGTGGATTCTTGATGACCTTCCTGTTGAAGTCGGGATAATGCCGTTCTCCGAAGCAGAAAAGCTGGGTGCAATAGCGTTGTTCGGAGAGAAGTACGGAGACAATGTCAGAGTGATTAGAATCCCAGATGTCAGTGCTGAACTGTGCGGAGGTACACACGTAGACCGTACAGGCCAAATCGGCCTTTTGAAGATTGTTTCCGAAAGCCCGGTGGCAGCAGGCATTCGCCGTATTGAAGCTGTGACCGGCTACTCTGTGCTGGATTATATCAGGTCTAATGAAGAGATAGTCGATAAGACGGCTAATGCACTCAAATGCCTTCCTGAAGAGATTCCGGACAGAGTGATGAAGCTGCAACGAGACGCAAAGGATCTGGAAAAGCAGATTGAGAGCCTGACACTGAAAGAAGCTCTGTCGAAAGCGGATCAATTAGTTGAGCAGGCTGTTGAAATAAACGGTGCGAAAGTAGTCGTCGATTCTGTAGACAGCCTGGATGGACATGCCCTCAGAGAGCTGGCTGACAGGATCAGGGACAAGATACGTAGAGGTGTTGTGGTACTGGGCTCTCGCTTCGATGAAAAGGTACTCTTTGTGGCTATGGTTACAAAAGACCTAACCGGACAAGGGATCCGTGCAGGAGACATTGTTAAGGTTGCTGCAACGATAACCGGTGGGGGAGGCGGAGGAAGGCCTGATATGGCACAGGCAGGAGGAAAGGATCCGGCGAAACTCGATGAAGCTCTCGAGGAAACCAGGTCTTTTATCGCGAGCCGGCTGGCACCATAAACTCACCGTCAGGAGTGTGAAGACGTTATGAATGGCTCCTTTGATGAAACCCGGACGTTCCGAATTGTTCCGGAGGATAAGGTCAGCATAAGAGAAGTTCTCCTCGAGGTCAGTCACGCATTGAAGGAGAAGGGGTACAATCCTGCAAACCAACTGGTTGGGTACCTCATGTCCGGGGATCCAACGTATGTAACCAGCCACAGGGGTGCGCGCAACCTTATACGAAAACTCGAGCGCGATGAAATCCTGGAGGAGCTTATCAAGTATTATCTGGGTATATGAATCACACTATTGAGACGAGGGCGCTTGGGAGGACAAATATCCGAGTATCGAGGCTGTGCTTTGGAACTTTGACAATCGGGCCTCTTCAAGCAAATCTTTCTGTTGATGAAGGGGCTTCGCTTATTCGTTCCGCATTACAACGCGGCGTAAACTTTATCGATACTGCAGAGCTGTACGGCACATATCCTTACGTTCGTGAAGCCATCTCAGGGATTTGCCGCAGTGATGTTGTGATCGCATCTAGATCGTACAGTTATACATATGAAGACATGCAAAAGTCAGTAAATGAGGCCCTTCGCGCCATGAACACTGACTACTTGGACTTGTTTATGTTGCATGAGCAGGAATCTGCTCTGACACTAAAAGGGCATAAAGAGGCTGTTCGCTACTTGGAAGATGCCCGCAAGTCAGGGATAATCCGGGCTATCGGTGTATCGACTCACCATGTTCAGTGTGTGAAAGACGCAGCTTTAATCGATGAAATAGATGTTATTCACCCGTTGCTTAATCACTCAGGAATAGGAATTGCAGACGGTACACCGGAAGATATGCTCAAGGCGATTGAGTTTGCTTACAAGCAGGGAAAAGGCATATACGCCATGAAAGCCATCGGCGGCGGGGCCTTGCTGAAGGACGTAGAAAGGGCGCTGAGATTCGTAATAGATCAGCCCTTTATCCATTCAGTCGCGGTAGGCATTAAAACCCTGGATGAGCTAGAAATGGACATAGCAATATTTCAAGGACGCGAATTTGATGAATCCCTTCGCGAAAGGACTCGCCACAATAAGAATTTAATAATTGAGCCGTGGTGCCGAGGGTGTGGCAAATGTGTCGAAAGATGCAGCCACGGGGCACTTAGGCTTGTAAATGGCCGTTCGGAAGTTGACAACGAAAAGTGCGTGCTTTGCGGCTATTGCCAGGCTGTCTGCCCTGAGGTATGCATGAAGGTGGTTTAACCCGCATGAGAATTATGGGCCTTGACGTCGGCTCAAAGACCATAGGAATCGCCCTTTCTGACCCTGACCGTATAGTCAGCCAGCCTTTTTCAGTGATCAAACGGACTGAAGAAGACGAGGACATAAAAGAGTTGTGTCGAATAATAGGAGACAAAGAAGTGTCCCTTATAGTCGTGGGGTTGCCCAAGAGGACCGATGGCTCCTTGGGCAAGAGCGCCATGCAAGTTATGGAGTTTGCAGAGGCGTTGAAGGAGGCCGTTTCTGTGCCTGTAGTGACCTGGGACGAGAGGTTTTCTACAACAGCTGCAGAACGGTCGCTTATTTTTTCCAATGTATCTCGACAGAAGAGAAAAGGTGTGATAGACTCAGTTGCTGCTTCAATAATCCTCGATAATTACATGGATTTCTTGAGGAAGCGATCACGCGATTCGCAAGGCACTGAATCAAAGAATTTGTCTCTGGAAAACATAGCGTCGAATAGAATAGCAGGAAAAGGTGGGGTGTCTGAAATGCCCGAATTAAACGAGATTGTTACACTGATTTATGATGACGGAGAACAGGAAACCTTTACAGTTGAAGAGATACTTGAAGTAGAAGGAAAGACTTACGTTGTACTTGTCCCTGAAGAGATGGACTTTGAAGATGATGAAGACGTAGAAATCGATGCCTTCATTTTCAAAGTAGAGGAAAAAGAAGACGGGGAAGAAATCCTTGTCGAACTGGATGACGATGAATACGAGAAGATAACTGAAATCCTCTGCGCAGAGGATGAAGATGACGAGTTCGATGATGATTTCGAGGACTTCTTTGACGATGAGGAGTTCGACGTTGACGAAGATTTTGATGAGGACCTTGACTAAGCCTCAGCATAGCACTACAATACTGCGGGGCCGTGAAGGGAAAATCCTGTTAGGTGTTATCAGTGTCCTTATTCTGCTTGGGATTAGCTTCTTTCTACTTTTCCACGGCCCCGCAAATGAGGCTATAATCACCATAAGCCCGGGGATGACATCCGGTGAGATTGCGGAGCTCCTGGCTGAGAGAGACCTTGTAAGGTCTCCTACTGTCTTTCGTATCGTCACTAAAATCGGGCGGGTTGACGATAAGCTTAAGGCAGGCACGTACAGGCTCAATTCAAACATGGGTACAGTCGGTATTGTACAGGCTTTAGCCAGGGGTGATGTTCAACTTGTACGGTTTACGGTTCCTGAAGGGCTGTCTGTAAAGGATATAGCTAATCTGCTTGAAGCCAGAGGCCTTGCGTCAAAGGAGCGGTTCATTCACCTGGCCGGAGGCCACGACCCTGACTTCAAAATAATCCATGGGGATATGGAGTTCTCGGGCAACCTCGAAGGGTATCTGTTCCCTGACACATATACAGTGGAAACAGGCATCGCGGAAGAAGAGTTAATCAAAGTAATGGTCAGAAGGTTCATGGAAGCAGTGCTTCCCGAATGGTCGCAAGAGGCTGTACACGAGAATGCACGGAAACTGGATCTCCACGGAGTGATTACCCTCGCCTCCATAATAGAAAAGGAAGCCAAACTCCCTGAAGAGAGGCCTCTTGTAGCCTCAGTGTTTTATAACAGGCTGAGGCTGAACATGCCTTTGCAGTCTTGCGCTACTGTTCAGTTTGCCCTCGGCACGTGGAAAGACCAGCTGACACATGAAGACCTGAAAGTAGATTCTCCGTACAATACTTATATCAGGCCAGGGCTGCCTCCGGGCCCCATTGCTTCTCCGGGGCTGTCTTCTGTACGGGCTGCACTTAGACCCGCAGATTCTGATTATCTCTACTTTACTGCAGATCAAAAAGGCGGGCACATATTCAGCAAGACATTCGGAGACCACCAAAAAGCCACAGCACAAGTGAAGGCACGAGACTAAACCCTAAGGTTCCGAGGAAGGCTACAGTTGTAAATTCCTGTGGCTGTGGGGGTATCTTTTTGTCAGGACGTAAGAACCCCGGCAAGGCTCGTGCCAAAAGCATCATATACTGTCTTCTTGCCGCTTTTCTTTTTCTCGGGTTTGAACTCGTCTGGCTTCAGCTTGTACGAGGTGAAACCCTTGCTGCGCGTGCACGGGACCAACGCATGGAAATCCTCTCTAAAACCCCGGTTCGTGGGACAATCTACGACAGAAATATGCAAGTCTTGGCAGGGACCTTCTATGAGCCTGTAACAGTGGCCCTCCACGGTGTCGAGTTACATGAAGATGCTGTGGCGAAGGAGACGGCAGACTCCGCTATTGCTTTGATAAGGCAACCTGTTCGATACGACCCGCAAGGGTTGGCTGCCCATGCAATAGGGTACCTTGATAGCGAGGGTATTACCGGAGTTTCCGGAATTGAGAAGGCCCTTGATAACTTCCTCAGGAGCGGCAATGTAGGCCTTGTAACGTCATTTGTCGATGCCAGGCGTATGCCTTATGAGGGCTTGGGGATCAGGTGGATTCTCGACGCAGCACCACAGGCAGATGTAGTCCTTACAATTGACCGTCGGATCCAGGAGATCGTTGAAAAAGTAATGGATGAGGAGATTCCAAAAGGGGCTGTGGTAGTCATGGACCCTGAGACCGGTGAAATACTGGCCCTTGCCAGCAGGCCTTCTTTTTCCCCAAACAATATAGGAGAAGCAGTCATCCGGCCGCATGCTCCGATGATAAACAGGGCAATCACATCCTATCCGGCAGGGTCAATAATGAAGATAGCTGTAGCCGCCTGCGCCCTGGAAAACAAGCTGGTCTCTCTCGCGGACAGGTTCTACGACCCTGGATTCATAAACGTGGGCTCAACAACATTCAGGTGCTATCTCCATGAAAACAATGGGCATGGCCGGATTTCTTTTCTCGACGCCATGGCGTACTCGTGCAACCCGGTATTTATTGAAACTGCACAGAGAATCGGAAAAGATGCTCTTGTAAGGCTTTGTGAAAACCTGGGATTCGGAGCTACCACCGGAGTCAGCCTGCCTTTTGAACACCCGGGTCAACTCCCCGCTTCATATACCATGTCTCCGCAGGATCTTGCTAACCTTGCAATAGGGCAGGGAGACGTAATGGTGACTCCGGTGCAGGTAGGAGTACTTCTTTCCACAATAGCCAACGGTGGGGAGGTGGTATCACCAAAGCTCGTCCTGGACATCAAATCCAGGAACGGGAAAGAAATCACCGCCTTGAAGCCTGAGAAGCCTGAGAGAGTGTTGTCAGAAGATACGTGCAGGCAACTTACGTTCATGTTGGAGGCAGTCACAAGGTGGGGGACGGGAAAAGCAGCCTGGCTCGACGGCCCCGGCTCCTGTGGCAAAACAGGAACAGCTGAAACAGGGCGCTTGGATTCTGACGGAAATCCAATATGTCATGCCTGGTTTGCAGGGTTCACCCCGCTTAACGATCCACGGTTTGTAATAGTAGTCTTCTCTGAAGAGGCAGGTTCAGGCGGAGAGGTAGCCGCCCCTGTTTTCAAAAAGATCGCCGCCGGACTTCTTCTCCAATAAGAAACACCTCAATCTGAACATGCACTTTTTCCGGAGCGCGTCATATCTATACTAATGAATCTTTTTACAGGGGTGGCTGGTTCTATGCTGGATCTATTGCTGGGTTCGGCTCTGCTCCTTCGTGGGCTGTGGCATCTCATATCTTACGTTTCGTCGGGAAATGTATTCCCACCCCCTCTGTCTGAGGAGGAGGAAGCCAAGGTTCTGCTGGAAAAAGAACAAGGAAGCGAAGAGGCCAGGACAACGTTGATCGAAAGAAATCTCAGGTTAGTTGCACACATAGTGAAGAAATTCGACGGCGCTTTAGAAGACCAAAACGATCTCATTTCCATAGGAACAATCGGCCTGATAAAAGCAGTGGATACTTACAATCAACACCGAAAGACCAGATTGGCTACGTACGCTGCCCGGTGCATAGAAAACGAAATCCTCATGCATCTTAGAGCTACACGCAGAAACCGAGGCGAAATCCTTCTGCACGACCCTATCGGAGCAGATAAGGAAGGAAACGAAATCACACTCATCGATGTACTGGGAAGCGAACCTGATGAAGTGGCCCTTGCAGTAGAAGGAAGGCTTGAAGAGAAGAAACTTGCGGAAAAGGTAGACACCTTGACGTCTCGCGAGAAGAAAGTCATTGAAATGAGGTACGGGCTGAAAGACGGTATACGCAGAACGCAACGGGAAATCTCTAAATATCTCGGGATCTCCCGTTCGTATGTTTCAAGGATTGAGAAGCGCGCCTTAATGAAACTCCATAAGGAGATGGTTGCCAACGGATACAATTGATAAAGAGGAGGAGCCTTTCCCACCTTTGCATTTGCCAGGGCATATGCCCTGGCTTTTACAAATCTGTTGTCAATGTGATACAATACCGGCGCAAGATATTGAAACGACGAAACTCGTAGGTCCTTCAGGAGGTACAATCGTGCTATCGAAGCTCTGTCCAAAGCTATATGTAGATTCACTTCACGATATACAGCTTTCACACCTGAAAGATATCGGTATAAAGGGAATTGTGTTTGACATTGATAACACTGTGACAATGTGGGGAAGCAATGAGATCTCTCCGATAACCCTTAAGTGGCTTGAAGACGCGAAAGCCTCCGGGTTTAGTGTATGCTTGCTTTCAAACAACCGCAGGACCCGAATAGAAGATATTTCACGTATGTTGGATATCCCGTCTGCGAAAGGCTTTAAGCCTTTTAGCGCAGCGTTCAGATCAGCACTGGCCGTATTAGGCACATCACCTGAAGAGACTGCAATAATCGGCGATCAGATATTCACCGACATCCTCGGCGGAAACCGCGCCGGGCTGTACACGATTCTTGTACAACCTGTGTCAACTAAAGAGTTTGTTACCACAAGGCTCCTCAGGGGGCTGGAGAGAATAGTCCTAAAAAGACTGGCATGCCACGGATTGCTCAATCGTGGATGATGAGGCTTGCAAGTTCCCCCGTAAAAGGGATAAAGTTACCTATAGAGGACCATGTTTCCTGAACTCCTTTGTTCAGGAAAGATAAAGCCTCAGGTAGCAGACGAAACGGGGAGGATAAAACTTGTACGCTGAAGTAGTAGTGGACATCCCTTCAGAATCTACAAAAGGCATATTCCATTATTCCGTCCCTTGTGAACTGGAAGATCAAATCAAAGTAGGCAGCGCAGTCCTGGTGCCTTTCGGTGCAAGAAAGATTACAGGATATGTCGTAGGCTTTACTGATACTCCTGACGTGGCTTGCGTCAAGGATATACATGGGATTCGCGGAGATTCCGGACTCGGAGACGAATTGATGGTTTTAGCTAGGTGGATGAACCGGTATTATACATGCTCCTTGGGAGAAGCCATCGCCCAGATGTTTCCGTCTTCTGTGCGTAGAGGCAGAACACGCCCGAAATTCGAGTCCGTGGTGAACCTTGCAATCTCCGCGGATGAAGCCGAGACTCTGATAACCGAGATGGAGTGTAAAGCCCCTCGCCAGGCAGAGGCTTTGCGGATAGTCCTTCAAAAAGGCCCTATTCTATCAAAAAGACTTCTAACAAATAGCTACGGCGCCACCGCCGGAGCAGTTCGTGCCCTCATTGCCAAGGGCATACTCAGCGAAACAGAAAGAGAAGTCTTGAGGAACCCCATCAAAAAACCGCGAGGCGCAGAAAAACCGCCACCGGTATTGACCCCGGAGCAAGATAAAGCAGTTCAAACAATTATCAAAAACTTTGATGAGGAAAGGAAAAAGCCCTTCCTGTTGCATGGAGTCACTGCAAGTGGAAAGACAGAAGTTTACATGCGCGTCATTGAAGCTGTCCTTGAAAGAGGCAAGTCTGCGATTGTCCTCGTGCCTGAAATCGCCCTTACCCCGCAGATGACCCGAGATTTTTCGGAAAGATTTAAAGAGAAAGTTGCAGTCCTCCACAGTAGATTATCCCAGGGTGAACGATATGATGAGTGGCGGAGGGCAGGGCGAGGCGATGCGAGAATAGTGGTGGGCGCACGGTCAGCAGTGTTTGCCCCTGTACGAAACTTAGGCGCCATTATCGTTGATGAGGAACATGAGACTTCTTACAAACAAGAGGAGTCTCCCAAGTACCACGCGCGTGACGTGGCATGTGAGAGAGCCAGGATATCCAAAGCCGTCTGTATTCTGGGGTCGGCAACACCTTCAGTGGAATCGTACTACAAAGCATTGAACGGGGATTACACCCTTCTGGAGCTACCGTACAGAGTTGAAAACAAGGAGCTGCCCACTGTTGAAGTGGTAGACATGCGAGAAGAGCTGGCAGCTGGGAACAGGAGCATTTTTTCACGTCCGCTCTTTGAAGCGATATCCGATAGGTTAGAAAAGAAGGAGCAAGTAATCCTTTTCCTCAACAGGCGCGGGTATTCCACATTTGTTTTGTGCAGGGAATGCGGCTATTCCATGAGGTGTCCTAACTGTGACGTAGCTCTTACATATCATGCAGCAGGAAACAGGATAAGGTGTCACTACTGTGACTTTGAGCAACCTGTTCCTTCAATCTGTCCTAATTGCGGCGGGCGTTATATCAGGTACTTCGGGGCAGGCACACAAAAGATCGAAGGGGAAGTCAAAAGAGTATTTCCCCATGCCCGCACCATCAGGATGGATACTGATACGACACGGAGAAAAGGAGCCCACGAAACAATCGTTACGACATTTCAAAAGGGTGAATATGACATCCTCATAGGCACTCAAATGGTAGCAAAAGGCCTTGATTTCCCCAATGTAACTCTGGTCGGGGTCATCAGCGCTGATACATGCCTTAATCTTCCCGATTACAAGGCAGGCGAGCGCACATTTCAGCTGCTAACACAGGTCGCAGGCAGGGCAGGTAGGGGAGAAAAACGCGGCCATGTCGTTGTACAAACATACTCACCTGGGCATTACGCGATAGAACAGGGCACAGCGCAGGATTACAGAGGTTTCTATGATGAAGAAATAGCTTGCCGCAGTGAAGGAGGATATCCGCCTTTTTCCCGGCTAATCTTGGTTGTCGTAAGCGGCAAAAACCTCTCTGAAGTGGAAAGGCACTCTGTGTCCCTTGCAAAAGCGCTCCAAACCCGGACGAGATCAGCGAAACAATGGAAGAATACGAAGATCCTCGGCCCTTCACCCTGTGCCATGTCAAAGGTAAAGGGGATGCACAGGTGGCAAATACTATTGAAGGTGGACCCGATCGCAGGCCCGGATGACCACAGCAACCTCATTAACGACGTGCTAAAAGCCTGTCCTGTGCCATCTTATGGTATAATGATACAAGTAGATGTTGATCCTGAGAACATAATGTAACAACAAGTACTCAGTAATTCACATGCAGCCTTTTATAAGGGGGCACAATATTGGTCCTGAAGATAAGAAAACACGGCGACCCTGTACTTAGAATGCAAGCATTGCCTGTGAAAAAGATTAACGAAGAGATCCAGGCCCTTGCCAAGAATATGCTGGATACGATGTACGCTGCTGACGGAATAGGGCTTGCAGCGAACCAGGTAGGAATCCCTGTACGGATAGTCGTTATTGACGTGGGAGAAGGACCCATCACCCTGTTTAACCCGCGCATAGTCAACCATGGCGAAGATAAAGCTGTCCTGAGGGAAGGTTGCCTTTCAGTGCCGGGCCTGACAGGCGAAGTAGAACGGTGGAAAAAGATAACAGTCGAAGGAATGACTCAGAACGGCGTAGGCTGCGAGAAACTTGAAGCTGAAGGACTCCTTGCCAGGGCTTTGCAGCATGAGATAGATCATTTAGACGGTGTGCTTTTTCTTGATAAAGCCAAGAATATAGAGGAAGAGGAAGAAGACGAAGAATGAAAACGGTTTTTATGGGAAGTCCGGGCTTTGCCGTACCGTTCTTGGAAGCGCTGTTGTCTTCGCCTCATGATGTAGCCTGTGTTTTTACGCAGCCTGACCGTGCAAGGGCAAGAGGTAGACGGCATCTCTCAACTCCGGTCAAGGTATTGGCAGAAGCCAATAGTATTCCGGTATATACGCCCGGCACGCTAAAAGGACAGGAATGTGTAGACATTCTTAGAGAGATTAGTCCTGATGTGATAGTGGTAGTCGCGTACGGGCTTCTCGTCCCCAAAGGAATCCTGGAGATGCCTCCCAAAGGATGCATCAATGTCCATGCATCTTTACTGCCTAAGTATAGAGGAGCCGCCCCTATTGAACGTGCTATTATGGCAGGAGAAAAAGTTACAGGCATTACCACGATGTACATGGCAGAAGGCCTTGACACAGGGGATATAATCCTTCAAGAAAAGGTTGATATACCGGAAGATATGACATGCGGAGAGCTGTACGAGCAATTGGCACTGGTTGGGAAAGATGTGCTTTTAGAAACCCTGCAGCTTGTTGAGGCAGGTGTTGCCCCGCGGATTCCGCAGGACGAAAGTCAGGCAACATACGCGCCTAAGCTGAAGTGTGACGAGTTTCTTATAGACTGGCAGAGTCCTGCAAGTTCAATACATAACTTGATTAGAGCAGGCAATCCTCGTCCCGGAGCGTTTACCTATCTTAAAGGTAAGAGATTTAAGATATTCAGAGGTAAAGTTGTGAAGGAAGGAGATAAGGCTCTTTCAGATAAGTCCCCACAACCCGGCGAAATATTGAGGTCAGGCCCGGAAGGCCTTATTGTAGCAACAGGAGAAGGGCTGTACTCAGTCCACGAGGTCCAATGTGAAGGTGGCAGGCCTTTGAAAATAGGGGCCTACCTCTGTGGGAACCCTGTACAGGTAGGTGACGTTTTAGGTAAGTAGGCATAATTTTAGGCTGATTTAGTATTGTATTCCAGGAAGGAGGGGTTTTTCATGTTCTTCTTTTACGATTGGACATATATCCTGGTACTACCTGCCTTTATATTTGCCATGTGGGCGCAAGCGCGAGTGCAAGGTGCATTCACCCGGTACTCAAGGGTACGGGCGCAAAGCGGAATCACAGCTGCTGAGGTGGCCAGAGATATACTCATGAGGAGCGGACTCAGCCATGTGAAGGTGGAGCAAACTCCTGGCAGGCTTTCGGACCACTACGATCCCCGGAGCGAAACACTGAGGCTGTCTTCACAGGTATATTCCAGCAGTTCACTGGCAGCTTTGGGAGTAGCAGCCCATGAGGCAGGCCATGCTATCCAGCATGCTGAAAGCTATGTACCGCTTGCAGTAAGGTCCAGCCTTGTTCCTGTAGTGAATTTCAGTTCTCAACTCGCTTTTCCGTTGTTCTTCATTGGGTTGATCTTTGGCGGAAGCTGGAGTTGGCTAATGACACTGGGAATATGGCTTTTCGTTGCAGCGGTTGCATTTTCCATCATTACTCTGCCTGTGGAATACGATGCAAGTAGACGCGCTTTAGCGTTACTGGTCCAAGGTGGATATGTCACAAATGAAGAGCTTCCCTACGCTAAGGAAGTCTTGACTGCAGCAGGTATGACATACTTGGCAGCGACTGCAGTGGCGATCACACAATTACTGAGACTGCTGATATTGCGGGGAAGCAGGCGTGACTAGTGCAAGAGAAGCTGCGCTCCGGGCATTGATAGACATTGATGAGAACAATGCCTATGCCGGGCAGGCAAGGGATACTGTCTTAAGAAGCGTCGATCTCTCTACGAGAGATCGTGCTTTTTGTACGCAACTTATCTTTGGTGTGACTAAATTCAGAAAGACTATTGATCACATCATTGAAACTTTTTCAACAAGGCCTGTGGGAAAAACGGATCCTGTTACAAGAAACACTCTCAGACTTGGCGTATATCAAATACACTATCTGACACAAGTTCCAAAGTATGCTGCAGTATACGAAAGCGTTGCCTTAGCAAAAAAGCATGGTCACGCGGGATCTGCGAAGTTTGTCAATGCTGTTCTTAGATCCCTTCTTAGAAACCCTAAGGCAATCCGATTTCCTGAACTTGCAGATGATCCCGTCGCCCACATCTCGCTTCGGTATTCGCATCCGGAATGGCTGGTATCAAGGTGGATTAAGCGGTTCGGGCCGGAAGAAACAGTAGAGTTGTGCAAGGCTAATAATGAAGAGCCTCCTGTGACTATCAGGGCTAACACCCTTAAGACAACTCGCGAAGCTTTAATGGCAAAACTCTCAGATGAAGGCTGTGAAGTTGTTCCGTCGGATCTCGTTCATGAGGGAATAGAGATCAGGAGCTGCGGGGACTTGTTCACCTTTCAGCCGTACCTAGACGGGATGTTCGTAGCTCAGGATATAGGTTCTATGCTGGTAAGTTACGTTCTCTCGCCTGAGCCTGGTGAAAATATAATAGACTTGACAGCTGCTCCCGGCGGAAAAGTCACTCACATAGCCCAGCTTATGAGAGACACAGGCTTGATCATCGCATGCGATGTCCACGAACACAGGCTGGCTTTGGTTTCCGAAAACCTAAAGAAGTTGGGGATTGTGTCAGTTAAACCCCTACTCTGTGACAGCCGCAAGTTGCCTCCCGATATCCACGGAATGAAGTTTGACAGAGTCCTCCTGGATGCTCCCTGTTCAGGCACAGGAGTCCTCAGACGAAGGGCGGATCTAAGGTGGCAGAGGACAGAAGAAGACCTAAGAAACCTGGTGGAACTCCAAAAAGAGCTTCTGGAATCTGCTGCTAATCTCGTAAGACCCGGTGGGATTCTGGTTTACAGCACCTGCAGCATTGAACCTGAAGAGAACCGAGAACAGATATCAGCCTTCATAGGACGGCATCCGGAGTTTTCCCTTGATAATGCACGGCCTTACCTTCCTTCAGGCTTCAAGACAAGATTTCCGGACCAAGGAACGCCCTTCGTAAGTACTTATCCCCACAAACACGCCATTGACGGGTTTTTTGTAACACGTCTTACGCGCAAATAAGAAACCTTTATCATTTCATTACAATTCAGCCCACCCTTGCATTAGCTTGCAACCACCGACACTCTATGAAAACTTTGAATGGCATAAAAACAACCATTGCGGGCAGGGTAATGTCAGAACCCATGCCTTGTCAGTCAAGGAGGCGCGGAACGCAGCCTCCTTGATGCTGTGTAAGACCTTTATTGCTTCCTTTCATTTTCATGTAGTGTCGGAGGTAGACCTGATTTGGACAATCCAAGAACTCAACTTATACAGAGACTCTTAGTACTATCGCTGGTTTTTTTCGCTGCTTACTTCCTCATAGTGGGCGGAATACCTAACAGGATTACTCTGATAGAAGGATACACCAGGGAGGTTCAGTTAGGCCGGACTCTTGACCTACGCAGACAAGCCTCAAGTTTGGACCTTCTCCCGTTTGACGGAGGAGTGAAGCTCGTTCCTCTCAGCTTAGGCGAAAGCAGCCTTGAAGTGCGTCTCTGGGATTTGATTCCCATCAAAAGAATGGTCGTCAGCGTTGTGCCGGACATCCGAGTATTCCCGGGAGGGCATTCCATCGGAGTTTTGCTGCCTTCCAGAGGTGTCGTGGTAATAGGGCACTATCCTGTCGTCGGATCTGACGGGCGGTCTTACTACCCGGCGCGTGAAGGCGGAATCCAGGTAGGGGACGTTATCGTTCGCATTAACGGAGAGCCTGTCAGCAGTAAATCGCAGATAGAACACCTTATAGATGATATAGGCAGAACCGGCGGACAAGCGGAGATCAGTATCTTACGCAATTCCAGGAACATTACGGTAAGGCTGACCCCGGTTCCTGTTGCCAATGAAAGGCTGCCTGCGGAAGGACGGGTAGAGACAGGAAAAAGAGACATCACCTACAAACTGGGTATATGGGTTCGGGAAAATGCAGCAGGTGTCGGAACCTTATCCTTCTACCATCCCGGCTCAGGCGTGTACTGCGCGCTGGGACATGTTATCACAGATACAGCTACAAGTAGAGAAATGGATGTGGCAAGCGGTATGATTGTTGCTGCTCAAATCCTCGGCATCCACCAGGGCAATCGTGACCAGCCTGGGGAAAAGATCGGTACTTTCAGCGGGGAAGAAGACATAATCGGAACAATAGAGCGCAATACAAGGTTCGGTATTTTCGGCAGGCTCAACAGCATTCCCTCAAACCCTCACTTTCCCGAGGCAATTCCCGTGGCCCTTGCAGATGAAGTCGTTCCAGGGCCTGCCTACATCTATACAGTACTGCAGGATGATGTAATAGAGCGATTCGATGTGGAGATCCTACGCGCAATGCGGCAAACCAGGCCGCAAATAAAAGGATTGGTAGTTAAGATCTCTGATCCACGCTTGCTTTCAGCTACCGGAGGCATAGTGCAAGGGATGTCGGGAAGTCCCATAATTCAAAACAACAAGCTGGCAGGCGTCCTGACCCATGTCTTTGTGTCAGATCAGACAAGGGGATATGGAGTTTTTGCGGAATGGCTTGTTCGCGAGGCAGGCCTCCTGGAATCCAATCATGAATCTTTAAGCATCTCAAAATTATTAGCATTGTAGTAAAATCCCATGCATATTCTGGACAATTTCGTATGTTTCCGCAATTGGGAAGGAGTTTACTGGAATGTGGCGAATTGAATTCATACGTCGTCAGGGAGTCCGCAACTCCTTGACCCGAGGAGCATTGATTGGGGTGGTATCATGGGACAAGGCACAATACGTGTTCTCATTGTAGACGATAACCATGATCTGTGTGAAGTCTTGACGGGGTTCCTTAATTCACAGTCTGATATGTCAGTAGTAGGCGTGGCATATGACGGCATTGAGGCTCTCAAGAAGATTTCTGAATTAGAACCTGATGTTGTAGTGTTGGACATTATTATGCCGCACTTAGACGGAGTAGGGGTCTTAGAGCGTTTAGCTGAACAGAGGCAGAACCACCGGCCTCGGTTCATAATCCTTACTGCCTTGGGCCAGGAGCGTATTGTACAGCAGTTGACTGACATGGGAGCTGACTACTACGTTGTAAAACCTTTTGACGTTCAAACTCTGGCAGAAAGAATACGCCAAGTAATGTCATCGCACCAGGTGATTAAAGGAAGACACGTGGAATACGCTCCTTCGTCAAGAGATCTTCATTGTGAAGTCACCAGACTAATCCATGACATGGGAATCCCTGCGAATATCAGGGGCTACACATACCTGAGAGAAGCGATAATCCTTGTGATTGAGGAAGCGCAGCTTTTGAACAGTGTCACTAAGGAACTATACCCGCGGGTTGCTGAGATGTTTGACACTACTGCAGCCAGAGTCGAGCGAGCCATCAGGCATGCCATAGAAATTGCTTGGACCAGGGGGAATATCAAACTCCTTAACACCCTGTTCGGATACACTGTCAGCAGCGAAAAAGGTAAACCTACAAACTCAGCATTTATAGCCAGAATAGCAGATAAGATCCGCCTTGACCTTCGTGCAAGCTAGTCTCCGGAGTCTTGTTGATTGCCAAAGATTTCGGTCTTGACCCCTTTAGTATGAGAAGGCCTGAGGTAATGCATACTACAGATAAGGACAGTGCCTTCAAAGGGAGACTCCATGAAAGTCAAGATCAAAGGCATAGCAAGACTTGATAGGAAAACAAAAAACCTTCTCCCTCGTGTTTCTAGAGGAGAAATAGCCATCCTGGATCACGAGGACATTGACGAAGTAGCCTGTGACGCCTTGATCCAGGCACGGATTAGCGGAATCGTAAATGTAAAGCCTTCAATTACGGGAAAATATTATAATCCCGGCCCGCTCCATTTATGCGAGGCCGGGATTCTGTTATTGGACTGCGTAGGGCCTGAGGTAATGGAGGAAGTTGACGACGGTGACACTGTAGAGATCCTGGGAAATGCGTTGAGAAAAAACGGAAGGACGGTCTGCAGAGGGAGGATACTCACCAAAACTGAAGTCCTTAATCGATTGAAAGAGGCGAGAGAACATCTGGCTGACCAGGTAGACTCATTTGTCCTCAATACGATTGAACATGCAAAGCAAGAGAGGACTGTAATCCTGAGGGATCTGTCTTTTCCCGGGCTGCGCACGAAGATCGCAGGGAAACATGTGCTGGTTGTATCCAGAGGGCGAGGATACCACAATGATCTCCGAGCAGTCTTGCCTTACATCTACGAAATGAGGCCTGTTGTCATTGCAGTTGACGGTGCTGCAGATACGCTTCTCCGTTTTGGCATCATACCTCATATCATTGTCGGGGATATGGACAGCGTAAGTGACACAGCGCTGAAACGCGGCTCTGAGATTATAGTCCATGTCTACCCAAACGGCGATTCACCGGGCCGGGAAAGATTAACGAAGCTGGGTATTCCCGCACTTGAATGTCAGGTGCCGGGGCTCAGTGAGGATCTTGCGCTGCTCCTCGCTTATCACAAAGGAGCTGAACTCATCGTAATCATTGGAAGCCATTCTTCAGTGGAGGATTTTCTCGATAAGGGACGCAGGGGAATGTCAAGCACATTCCTGACACGGTTGAAAGTAGGCTCAGTCCTTATTGACGCAAAAGGCGTCAGTAAACTCTATGGGAGCAGTGCACGGGGAAGAGACATCGCAAAGTTGGCGTTAGCCGGCCTTATTCCTCTTTCAACGAGTGTAGCAGCGTCTCAAGCTGTGCGTCAGTTCCTCAGGCTCATCATTATGCAGCTCAAACTCGCCACGTGGCCTGTTTAGCAGAAACTGTAATCAGCAATAAGGAGACCCTATACTGATGATAAGCCCAAGATACCACGTTGCATCGACTATAGCGGTATTCTTCGCATTAGGCCTGGGGATTTTCCTTGGAAGCATCATTGTAAAAGACGATACACTAGTCAGACATCAGCAATCACTCATCGACGAAATCGAGTCGGAATTCACGTTGATCAGGCAGGATCGGGAAGCGCTCCACCAGCGCCTGGCAGCAACTGAAGCGCAACTTAAAGACTCTATAGAATTTGCGGAAACGATGCTTCCAAGGCTTGTTTCCCACAAGCTGGAAGGCAAGAGTGTAGCAGTGGTGGTACCTGCGAATGGGCTGTCCAGAGACGAGACTGAGCTTTTGACAGCGACACTGAGGGATGCGGGCGCGTCCATCAGCAATGTAGTCCATATAAGCAAGAGGCTGCAGCCGGTTAGCCCAGAAGACACAGAAGAACTGAAAAACCGGTTTGGCCTTGACAAGAACTCCTCAGGTGCAGTAGGGCAAAGGCTTGCCGACTCCATAGCATGGTTGGTCACTTACGGTGACCCTTCTCATTTCCCTGAAGCTGACCTGCTTTTTTACTCTGAGTACCTGGAGATGGACAGCTTCAATGAAGCAAGGTGCGATGCAGTGATTATCGCAGGAGGAAGCAACGATCCGGCACATACGCCCCATAACACCGACATCCTGCTTATCAAGGCGTTCCAGCGGCTTAATGTCCCTGCTGTGATCGTGGAATCACAAAACGTCAGTTTCTCTTTCATGGATGACTACAGACTGCTGGGAATCCCCACGATAAAGCAGATAAACACCCCAATGGGACGTCTTTCCCTGATCGAAGAACTTGCCCCGATTGTAGAGGGCACCTAATGCCTTTGAGATGTTTATATCATGATTTCCGTAGTTATTCCGGCATATAACGAGACAGAAAAAATCGTGCCGACAGTAAATGCGGCGCGTCAAGCACTGCCAGGAGCATCCGAAATTATCGTTGTTGATGACTGCTCGAAGGATGATACCTGGCAGAAAGCGCAAGGCGCAGGAGCCAAAGTCCTCCGAATGCAGCGGAGGATGGGAAAAGGCGCTGCGCTCATGCAGGGGACAGTGGAAGCCGGGGGAGACATAGTCGTATTCCTGGATGCAGACATAGGCGAGACTGCCGGTGAAATCCGGAAGCTTATACAACCTATTGCTAACGATGAGGCTGATATGGCTGTTGCACGGTTCCCGGACCTGAGCCCGACCAAGAGGACAGGCTTTGGCGTTGTGAAACTAACGGCGTACTGTGGTGTTCGGCAACTCTGTGGACGCAAGATGAGTGCGATTCTCTCCGGACAGCGGGCTGCAAGACGTTCCACTTTTCTGAGTCTGATGCCTTTTGCGCCCGGCTTCGGAGTGGAGATAGGGCTTACCATAGATGCATTGCGTAAAGGCTTAAGAATCATTGAAGTTGAGTGCAGCATGACACACAGAGTAGCAGGGCGGAACCTGGTAGGGTTTTATCACAGGTCACGTCAGTTCTACTGGATTGCAAGGGCTATCGCAGCCAGGTGCATTAAGAGGCAATCAGGAGAGATCTAACAGGCTTGCTGATTTGTGGTATTATTGCAGCATTGTTCACCTTACTTGCGAAAAAGACCGGGCTCAGGTTCCTGGAGACTTCAGGGCTAGTCAAACGTAACTATGCAGGTAAACCTGTTCCGACTTCAGCAGGGATAATCCTTGTCCTTGCTGCTTCTTTTGCAGTGACCATAACTGCGACATGTTTTGCAGCATCCAAAACGGACCCGGAGATAAGCCTCACCGGCCTCCCGCTGGTGATGGGATCATGTTTTGTCGGCTTCATTGATGATGTTTACGGATCCCATGATTCGAAAGGATTAAGAGGACATCTACAGGCCTTCTTGAAGGAACGGAGGATTACGACAGGGTTACAGAAAGCTGTCGGTATATGGCTTCTTGCTGCGTTTACCGTCATTTTATCAACCGAAGGCCCAAGAGCGGTTTTTATCTTGGATGCAACTTTAATAAGCCTTGCCGCAAATGTCATGAACCTTTTGGATTTTCGTCCGGGCCGCTCAATGAAAGCCTTCCTCGTTTTTTTTGCATGCCTCGCCCCGTTAGGCCGTAGTTCCTCTGCCGGACCGATCTGTGCAGGACTTGCCGGTGCAGTGCTGATAGGACTGAGGGATGACTTAGCTGAGCGCTCCATGATGGGAGATTCAGGCGCAAACCCGCTGGGAGCAGCGTTAGGTTTTTGGGCTACAGTAAGCTTCTCTCTACCTGTCAGGGCTTTTCTGCTTTTGTCACTCATAGGCATACACGTCTACTCAGAACGCAACTCCCTCTCCACAGCTATTTCAAAGAGTCCTATCCTTAGCTTCCTCGACGGTTTAGGCCGGGTTCGCAAGTAACGGTACGTGTGAACCGGTGAAGAACCGGTGAAGGATTAGCACCTCCGGCAGCGAATACCTGGACGGGAGGGAAAACGTTATGAAGTTTGGAGTTCATGTCAGCAAGGCAGGCGGCTTTAGGAACGCATTAAGAGAGGCGATTGAGCTTCAATGCGACACAATCCAGGTCTTTTCCGGAAATCCAAGAACCCTCAGGCAACCTAAGATAGATGAAGACGATGTGTCAGCTTTCAGGCAGGGCCTTGACAAGGAGAGCATCGGGCCTCTCGTCATCCACGCCCCATATCTTCTAAACCTTGCTTCTCCGAAGGAGACAACCTACGAATTGTCAGTAAATGCCCTTGCAGACGAGATAACGAGATGCCGGATCCTGGGCGCGGATTACTTGGTATTTCATCCCGGAAATCACGTCGGTTCAGGGATAGAAGCAGGCATCAAAAGGATTGCGGATGCCATTAATAAGGCGTGCGATATGGCGGATTTGACCGGAGAATCCGGTTTAGTCCTCCTTCTTGAGATGGTTTCAGGTGCAGGGACCGAAATAGGGTGGACCTTTGAACAACAAAAGGCAATAATGGACCTGGCAAAAGATGTACCTTTGGGCATATGCCTGGATACATGCCACATGTTCACAGCAGGTCATAATATCGTAACAATGGAAGGACTTGACGAAGCATTAAAAGAGCTCGACCAGATTCTCGGAATATCATCTGTCGGTATTGTCCATGCCAATGACGCAGTGGGTGGATTGGGTTCCCGTCTTGACCGCCATACAGACATCGGCAAAGGCATGATCGGAGAGGAAGGCTTCCGTGTCATACTTGGAAACTCTATGCTCAGGAAAATCCCGTTCATCCTGGAGACACCTAAGAACGGCCTTGAAGATGACATGCGAAATTTAGCCACTATTAGGCGTCTTGCCCAAGAGGCGGTGATATGGTAATTGACAGGACTTACCCAAAGCCGGATGCAAGATACGATCCGAGCAATATTTGAGCCTGAAGGCCCTCTCGCGAAAACACTGCCGGCGTATGAATTTCGCGAATCCCAACCGGCGATGGCCGAGGGAGTATTGCGCAGCTTCTTCACATCACGCCATGCCCTTATAGAAAGCGGCACAGGTACAGGCAAATCCATTGCGTACCTTGTTCCTGCAATCCTTTGGGCTTCCAATACCGGTAATAAGGTTATTGTTTCCACTGACACAATCAACCTCCAAGAACAGCTGATTCATAAGGACCTTCCTTCCCTTATGGATTCTTTAGGTTTGGAGTTCCGGTATTGCCTGGTAAAAGGCAGATCCAATTATATCTGCCGGAGAAAGCTGGCAATGTTCCTAAATGAAATGGAAGAAGAAACCGATGATTCGCTAAAAGAGGCTTACGCAGGATTTATCAGCGAACTATCCAATGTCACAACAGGCTCCAAATCCGATTTTTCCACGGAGCCGCCTCTTGAGATCTGGGATCGCGTCTCATCAGATTCCATGTCCTGTATAAAGATTCGATGCCCTTGGGCAGAAAGATGCTATTTCTTGAAAGCCCGTTCTCAAATGGAGGATTCGGATATTCTCGTTACAAACCATCATCTGTTGTTCTCAGACCTTGCCCTAAGAATAGCAATGCCTGAGAATCCCGAGATACGGGTGCTTCCTGAATACGAATACCTCATTACAGATGAAGCACATAACCTTCCTGATGTCGCCGAAGAACACCTGGGTTTTGCAACGAGTTTCGTGAATGTGCAAAAGACTCATAACAGGTTGGTAAACGTTGATCCTACGAGTCGCAGCAGAAAGGGATTGTTGTCTAGCTTAAGAGCAATGGTGTTTGCTATGGGCGAGAATGTAGAAGACAGCATTGTTCAAAAGGCAGTATCCTATATAGATACTGCAATGGAATGTGCAAGGAGAAGCTACGAGGCTTCTGCTTCTTTCTTCCAGTTGCTTCGCGAGTTCTTAAGACATGCATCCGGAAGGCACAGCGGAGGTAACAATGCTATTAGGTTAAAGGAAGATATTACGAACCTTGCAGCATGGCAAGGTGCAATCGTTCCCCAAGCGGAAAACGCCTTAATCAGAGGAGAGGAGTTAAAGAGGTTACTCAATCAAATCCTGGAACTCCTTGATTTGCTTGAAGAAGATGCAGATAACCATCTCAGGTGCGCACAAGGCGAGCTTAAAGGCATCTTGGGCAAGCTCGGTCAAGAGATTCACGCTCTCAGGTTCATAGTATCAATGGAAGACAGTTCATTTGTCTACTGGGCCACAGCCACACCCTCTGATATTCAGCTTCGTGCAACACCCCTTAATGCAGCGCCTTACTTGCGCAGGCATCTCTTTAACAAGACTGAGTCCGTGATCCTGACTTCTGCCACAATAGCAGTAGGGGGTGATTTCCGATTCTTCAAGCACCAGGTAGGACTGGACGGGGAACCTGACCCTCCTCTGGAATTCATCTTTGATTCGCCTTTTGATTTTAAGAATCAGGCTATGCTCCTAATTCCCGAAGATTTGCCCGATCCGCGCGATTCACAGTTTACAGAAGAGGCCGCAAAGGTCATTACTGATATTGTCCGAGCATCGGAAGGAAGGACGTTTGTGCTGTTTACAGCCTACGCCATGCTTGATAAGGTTGAAGAGATGATCCGGCCTGAATTGGAAGATTGCGGTATCAGAGTCTTCAGGCAAGGCACGATGCCTCGCCACCGAATGCTTACATCTTTTCGCAAGCAGCCTGGCGTGCTCCTGGGAGCTGATAGTTTTTGGCAAGGAGTGGATGTGCCTGGAGATGCCCTTTCATGCGTGATCTTGGTTAAGCTTCCGTTCCAAGTCCCGACTAACCCTGTCTACGAAGCGAGAATGGAGGCTCTCTCTGCAGAAAACATTGACGGTTTCGCGTCTTATGCCCTTCCGTCTGCTGTGATCAGGTTTCGACAAGGTTTTGGCCGTCTGATACGAAGTAGTGAAGACCGGGGCGTAGTCGTAGTGTTAGATAACCGCTTAGTAGACAAATGGTATGGGCAAGCCTTCTTATCATCCCTTCCTCCTGTGAACCTGATGGTCGAAGACACTAACCGGGCAGCAGAACTGATCCGGGAATGGCTGGAAAACCGATAAGGCTTATCCTCTTTTAGCAGCATGTTCTTGTTGTTCGCCCAAAACCCCCATGCTATAATCCGCTCATGAGTTCGCCTTTTCGAAAAGATGCGTATTTCTTGGAAAAGGAGGCAAAGCCATGAGAAACCGAAAAGCCGGTTTGGTTCTGCTCAGTTGTATCCTGGCGCTGACAATTATGTTGGGCATGGGCCTTAAGACTGCTGAGACAGACATTGTAAGCGCAGGACAATCTGATTATCACCTGCTTGCTCGGGTAATATCTGGTGAAGCTAGGGGCGAACCGTATGTCGGTAAAGTTGCAGTCGGAGCTGTAGTAATGAACAGAGTCAAGAGTCCTCTCTTTCCTTCGACTATACCTGGGGTGATTTACCAGAAGTGGGCATTCACATCAGCCCACGACGGCCAGATAAACATAGAACCGGATCCGGACTCTTATAGAGCTGCCCGTGATGCAATGTCAGGTTGGGACCCTACAGGCGGTGCTTTGTATTTCTATAACCCTGCCAGAGCCACGTCTTCCTGGATTTTCACAAGGGTCGTCACCTGCGTCATTGGCAATCATTATTTCGCAAAGTAGTCAGGCTGCCATGCCTGGCTACTTTCGTCAATATACCCTCATTCCGCCGAAGAATCCCGCATAAGTATTAGGGGAAATCCTCTCCTTATAAGAAACAAGGAGGACTGCTTCAATGTTAATCGTCATCGGACGAAACAGGAGCAGGCTGATCCTGATACTTATAATCCTCCTCATAATCATAGACACTTTTCAAATCGCAATGTTCACAGCTGCAAAAGCAGTGATTTCCACTGTATCCGGCAGGCTTGTCCCTGTCTATTCTGTCCTTACACAGGAACCGAAGGTAAGTATTACATTTGAGAGTTCAGCAGGGAGAGACCTGACCCGGGAGATCCTGAAAGTCTTGGAAGACTACGGGGTAATGGCAACCTTTTTCCTGTCAGGAGAATGGATGGAAAGAAACAAGGATTCCGCAAGATTGGTCGATGCAAGCGGACACGAGCTAGGCAACTATACTTACTCCGCGCCTTATCCCAATTCGCTATTAAAAGCAGATCTTAAACGAGAGCTTGAGAAGGCACACAAGTATATTGAGAAAGCGACAGGCAAAGCTCCTAAGGTCTTCAGGCCTCCTTACGGCGAGTATAGCAACAAGGTGATAGAAGCTGCAAAAGAACTCGGCTATGAAACTGTAATTTGGAGCATAGAATCGTTGGACTGGCGAGGAACATCTTCCGATGACATGCTGAAAAGGATCTCGGAAAAGCTTCACAAAGGTGCAATCATCCGGTTTCATGTGACAGGGCCAAATACAGTAGAAGCCCTGCCGCAAATCATTGAGGCAATCAGAGATGCGGGATATGAAATAGTCCCTTTGAGCCAACTCTTGCTTGAAGGTGACTATTATATACACCCCCACACAGGTGAAATGAGACCGATACACCTACCATCATCAGGCCGGGGCGAAAGGAGGGGCCTTGTAGATGAAACATAAGAACAGATTAGCTCCTAAACGCGAAGGCCGCCTTACTACAATCGTGATTACAAGACAAATGACCCTGCTTATGGCTTTCGCAGTCTTGATCTTCGCATTCACAGTGGTTTTTGTTTCTTCTTTAGACGACATCAAACGTATGGTTTACGGAGTGAAACCCGGTGTTATCCTGGAAACACGGGTAATCTCAGGCTATCTTCCTAGTGAGGTGAGAAGGCTCGTAGAAGCCATGGCAGATGAGGAGCGCATAGCCCCGAAAGACGCCATGATTTACAAAGAGACAGGAGAGTTGATTCCTGAAGAACCGGGACTTGATATTGATGTGGACTCAACTGTAGATCGGGTAATGAAGGCGAAGCCAGGGGAGAAGGTGGAACTGGTACGGATCGCGATTGCCCCTGCAGTGACCAGGCGCCACTTCGATCCCATTTACCGTGCCAGTACAGAAGAACCTGCCATGGCCATTGCCATCAATGTCGCCTGGGGCGAAGAACACCTTCGGAACTTACTTGAGACCTTGCGCGAACACAATGTAAAAGTAACATTTTTCGTTGACGGTGAATGGGCTCAGAAATTCCCCGAACTGGTAATGCTTCTTAACGAAGAAAAGCACGAAGTCGCAAACCATGGGTATCAGCATGTTCATGTAGGAAAAATGAGTGAACCTGAAATAAAAAAGCTGATTTCCGATAATGAGAAGCTCCTCATCAGCCTGGGAATCACACCAAGCCGGCTGTTTTCTCCACCTTACGGCGAATGCAACCAGACAGTGGTGCAAGCAGCTGCATCCCTGGGATACAAGACAGTTATGTGGACCATTGACACGATTGACTGGGACACACCGGATCCGAAAAAGGTATCAGGCCGCGTTATACCGAAGATGACGCCCGGCGCCATAATACTGGCCCACCCAACCTCGTCTTTTGTTGAAGCGTTCCCGCAAATAGTAGATGCTGCGAGGAAAGAAGGGTACAAGTTTTTCACAGTATCAGGTTTACTGGACGCTCCGTGACTATCTGGGCAAAGAATCGATAATGGCTTTCCAGTAGCGGCTATCCTCGTATCCTAATTTCCAAATGGCAATACCGCCGATGTCGTATTTTTCTACCAAAGCAAGTTTTTGCGCGAGACTGTCAGGGGATTCAAACCACACTTCGTGGTGGGCACCGTTCTCTACATACTTGAAAAACGGTGTTCTTGCATTGGAGTCCCAAGATGGGTCTATTCCTAAGCGATTTGCGCGGTTCATCACCTGGGTATACGAAAGCGCTACAGCCCTTTTCGTAGAAAGGTTCCAGTCATACCCATATGCAGGCACTCCCATTAACACCTTTTGTCTCGGTATCTGAGTTATTGCGTACTTGATTACCCGGTCTACCCATGGAAAGGAAGCTACCGGTCCGGCCCCGCTGACTAAAGAGTGCTCATCGTACGTCATTATCATTACGTAGTCGCAGGCTTTCCCCAAAGCGTAATAGTCAAAAGCTCCGACCCACGGTTGTCCCGCATGGTCCTGTGTCTTCGCAGGCACTGACATAGTGACCAAGAATCCTCGCGGCTTCAACCTGGCTCGAAGCTCGTTCATGAAAGCTGTAAGGTTATCTCGATCTTTAGGATCAACGTTCTCAAGGTCTATGTTGACCCCGTCATAACCTTGGCTTTCCAGGATCTCAAGGATGTCTGAAATCGCTTTCGCCCGCGAATTATAGGTCTGAAGTAACGCGTGAGCACGCTTACTGTCAAACCTGCCCCCGACAATGTTATGTACAAGGGCGAGAGTCCCGATATCAGCTGACTTTGCTATTTTCATCGCTCTGTCACTGGTTGCACCCATCACTCTCCCGTCTTCGCTGACAGGGTGCGAGAAAATGGCAATGCTGTCAAGGAAGCTTTGATTATTTAGAAGAGATCCGTATGATGTTGGGTCTCCGGGGTAATCCTCAGTATAGTATCCGACTATTTGACGCCTACCGGCCGGGATTTCAGGGGCCTTTTCGGTATTATGCGGCCTCGTCGTATCGGCTTCTCTGGGCTGAGGAGAAGGCAGATTGCTGCCGTCCAGGAGCCACTCTGCAATCCAGCCGGTCTTTCCGTCAGAAAGCTTGATTTGGTACCACTCGTTATGCCATGCGAGGACTGTGACTTTGGTACCTGCCGGCAGTCTCCGGAGAATCGGAAACTCAGTCCCCGGCCCTTTGCGAACCCTGGAAAGCTCTTTGACAGAACCTATAGGATTGTCTTCGGCAATGACAGGCTTTTTGGTTTCTGTCTCGACTGCAGCAGACACCTCATATGCAGGTACCGTAGAGGGTGCGGCGGCATTTTCGGGTTTAGGGTTGTTTCCTGAGAAGATATACAGTAGAATTGTCAAGATTGTTGCAGTGACCTTTGGATCCAAAACCTCCGTCCTCCTCCTGCCGGGTGTCTTTCTGTACAAGGCACATTTAAAGTCGGTACTTGCCTGTTCTACGAAAGCTCGGCACCTCCTTTATGTAAGTTAAGGATACCAAGGTTGAATGTGGAGCAAAACGTTGTCAATATATATCGAAAGAAAAGAGGATTCCGACTTCGATGGGAGAATTGTTAACAATACGTCGACAGACAACGAAGAATGTCTAAACAGGGAAGCCACTCCCGGGTGTGGCGCCAGCCACCTGCAAGGCACTTCCTCTTCTTAAATTAAGAACTGTCCGACCGATCCCTATCGAATCAAATCGTTCCTTTTTCGGAGGGAGCTATTATGACACAGGTATTAGAGAAGAGATTGGAGACCCTTCGCAAGACCATAGAGGACCTGCGAAAAGAGCTGCATATCACCATAGTCCAGAACGATGGGAAATTCAACAGTGCCGAAACCTATGATATCAGTGAACGCCTTGATGAGCTGGTTGCCGAATATCTCCGCCTGAAAGAGAGGCTGGATAGTGCATACGAGCCTGACTATTATGTCAAACTATAACCGAATCCTATTTAACAAGGAGGCAGGCTAGATGGCAAATGTCATAGGCACATTCAGTATGCGCGACAACGCGGAGAGAGCCCTTCATGAACTTAAGAAGAAAGGATTCGGTGATGAAAAGGTATCCATAGTTGCCAAAGGTGACAGAGGGCAGGCCGCAGGTCGCGGTGAAGGTGGGATGACTATGAGCAGAGGGGAAGGTATGCCCACCGAAACGGTAAGCGGAGGAGCAATAGGCGGTACTGCAGGAGTCCTGGCTGGTCTCGGAGCTCTTGCTATACCCGGAATAGGCCCGATTGTCGCCATCGGTCCTATTGCGGCAGGATTGACAGGGGCAGTAGCAGGGGGACTTGTGGGAAGTCTTGTGGATTTAGGGATTCCCGAGGACCGAAGCAAGTTCTATGAAGGGAAGGTTAAGGAAGGGAAGGTCCTGGCCGTAACAAAAGCCAATGATGACCAGGTGAATGAGGTCAAAGACATATACAGTAAATTCGGTGCTTCCGATATTGAGATTCACTGATCCCTGAAAACCGGTGTAAAATCCAGCGCTATCAATGGATATCGCTCTAGGTAACCGCTGCGGAATTGTGTCCTTTTAGGAACTGCCTGCAGCGGTTTTTCTCGTTTCGAGATCTCATGAGATAGCAGGAATTTGACATGCGAAGGATAAATGAACTGTGACAAGTACAGGCCAAATAGGGGGTATCTACCAATGACAATCAAGACAATCGTCACAGGTGCTTTAGGACGTATGGGAAGACAAGTCACAGCAGCCCTATTCAGGGAACCCGATATTCAGCCGGTGGGAGGGGTAGACCTGAAGACCGAAACCATTACCCTTGACTCAGGCAGGGACAAGCATTTATTTGAAGTTGCCACGGATTTGTCTGCCATGATAAGAAAGACTGACCCGGACGTCCTGGTAGACTTTACGCACCCTAAGAGTGTAATGGGTAACGTAAGAACAGCTCTTCAACACGGAGTCAGGTGTGTCGTGGGGACTACAGGCCTTCTGCAATCTGACTTCGATGAAATAAAGGACTTGTGTGAAAGGAGAAAAATCGGTGCAGTAATTGCTCCGAATTTTGCCATCGGCGCAGTCCTACTTATGAAGTTTGCAGAAATAGCGTCAAGGCACTTCCAAGGTGCTGAGATTATTGAGATGCATCATGACAAGAAAGTCGATGCACCTTCAGGAACAGCTATTAAGACGGCGGAGTTCATGAGCAGGTCGCATGCTTCGGAACAAAGGGAGATCGCGGCAAGCCTTGAATCACAGCCTGCAAGGGGTGAAAGTGTAGGCATCACTCGAATACACAGTGTCAGGCTGCCAGGCCTTGTAGCTCACCATGAAGTTATCTTCGGAGGATGCGGGGAGACTCTGACCATACGCCATGACTCGCTTTCAAGAGACTCCTTCATGCCGGGTGTGATCTTTGCCGTAAGAGAAGTAATGAAGCTTGATCATGCAGTCTTCGGCCTGGATTCTCTACTTGACATTTGAACAAGCCATACCTGGCAGATTTGGAAACAAGCACCGCCTCTTCTGATGAGACATATATTATCCATAGTCATGTGGGGTCAGGGGAGGAATGACCGGTATGACAGAGGGCCTCAAGGGATTGGTCATATGTGTGCTTGGAGGAGATTATCGCGAAATCGAACTGATCCGGAGGTTTCTTGCTGAAGGGGCCCAGGTAAGAGTAGTCGGATACCCGCCCCTTGATGAGCTTGAGGGGACTGTCAGGGAAAGCAGTGTGTTCCAAGGGATCATAGGAGCTTCAGCCATCGTCGTAGGAATGGGCGGCTTTGACGTGGGAGGAAAGGTAAGAACACTCGACCCTGAAATCAATATTGCCCTTACTGAGGAAATCCTGGAGCTTATTCCGCCCGGGGTGCCTCTTCTCGTCGGTACTGCAAGGCCACGGCTCCGGGAACTTGCGGCAAAGCACAACGTAAAACTAGTTGAAGTTGCCGAAGATGACGAAATCGCAATCAGGAACTCCATACCTACGGCTGAAGGGGCTCTTCAAATAGCCATGGAAGAATTGCCCATTACAATCCACGGATGTAGCGCAGTTGTAGTTGGGTTCGGACGAGTAGGGGAGACAATGGCACGCGTCCTTCTTGCACTGCGCGCTAAGACTTTCGTGTGTGCAAGGAGCCTTTCTCAGCTGGCAAGGGCTGATGAGATGGGTGCTTCCACTTTGCATACCTCATCCATGCCCAAAGTGCTGAGGGATGCAGACGTAGTGTTTAATACGGTTCCGGCCATAGTCTTAACTGAAAATGTCCTGAAATGCATGCGGCCGGGTTCTCTGATAATAGACCTGGCTTCTGCGCCCGGAGGAACAGATTTTGAGGCTGCATCTAAACTGGGCATCAAGGCTATCCTTGCCCTGGGATTGCCTGGGAAGGTTGCTCCGAAGACTGCAGGCAAGATCCTTGCTGATTCCGTCCCCCAGCTCATAAGGAGGGAGCTGAGTCGCCTCTCTTGACCGGCAAGTTATCGAAGATCTAATCGGAGGTGGGTTCCATGAGGCTTGCTGGCAAGACCATCGGGATAGCAATGACAGGATCATTCTGCACTATTCCCCAGGTCCTCCCGGAAATCGAGAAGCTCGTCAAAGAAGGCGCAAGTGTCTATCCTATACTCTCTGAGAAAGTCGCAACTCTAAATACGAAGTACGGTAAAGCAGCTGACATAGTGTGTGCACTTGAGCGTATAACAGGTAAAGAACCCATTCTAACCATAGCCGAAGTAGAGCCTCTAGGGCCAGGCAAGACTCTGGATGCACTGGTCATTGCGCCATGCACCGGAAACACCCTGGCTAAACTGGCCTACGGTATCACAGACGGCCCGGTGCTTATGGCCGCCAAATCTACCATGCGTAATCTGAGGCCGGTTATTATCGGTATTTCCACAAATGACGCGCTGTCACGCAATGCGAAGAACCTGGGGGCTTTGTTGAATGAAAAACACATATTTATGATTCCTTTCAGGCAGGATGCCCCTTTTGAGAAGCCTTGTTCTCTAATAAGCGATATGCGGCTCCTCGTAGACACGGTAGTGCTGGCACTTGACGGTAAGCAGTTGCAGCCAATTCTTGTTGACACGAATTCTTAGGCGATATATGCTAACATAAAACCACATAACATCAATGGCATAGCGAGGCGAGAAGAATGAGAAGGTACAAAGTAGCGATAGTCGGTGCCACAGGAGTTGTGGGCCAGGAATTCCTCACGATACTATCTGAAAGAGATTTTCCCATAGATAAACTTACCTTGCTCGCATCTGCTAAATCAAAAGGAAGGCAGTTAAACTTCCGCGGCGACATGTTGCAGGTTGAGGAAGTATCAGAAGACGCTGTCAGCGGGCACGATATAGTGTTTTTTGCGGCGGGAGCCACCGTGTCCCGACAGTTTGCGAAGAAGGCTGCGGAAAGCGGTGCCTTAGTAATCGATAATAGTAGCGCTTATCGTATGGATCCTGATGTGCCTCTGGTAGTCCCTCAGGTTAACCCGGATGATATCCTGAAACACAAAGGCATTATTGCTAACCCGAATTGCACTACAACCATTATGGTAATGGCGCTGAAACCCATTGATGACGCTGCACAAGTCAAACGCGCAGTAGTCTCTACATACCAGGCGGTATCGGGTGCGGGTATCAAGGCCATAGACGCCTTATTCCGCGAATCCCTGGCTTACCTTGAAGGAGAAGCCATCACACCTGATGCCCTGCCCTATGCGTCTGCTCCACGACACTATCAGATAGCCTTCAACATTGTTCCGCAGGTAGACGCGTTTGGGGACATGATGTATACGAAGGAAGAATGGAAGACTGTTTATGAGACTTCGAAGATCATCGGGCGTAAGCTGGCTATTACTGCCACTACCGTCCGTGTTCCTGTAGAACGATCTCACTCCATATCAATGAACCTTGAAACAGAAGGTAAACTGACCCGAGAAGAAGCTCTGGATATTCTATCCAGGGCGCCCGGAATCCGAGTCATAGACGAACCGGAAGAGCTGTTGTACCCGACGCCTCTCTTAGCTTCAGGAAAGGACCTTGTCCTGGTAGGGCGTGTGCGTGAAGACAATTCCATCCCAAACGGACTTAACGTCTGGGTCGTCGGAGATCAGCTTCGTAAAGGCGCCGCGCTTAACGCAGTTGAAATAGGCGAAAAAGCTCTGGAGCTTGGATGTCTTGCGAGGTGAGAATGTGAGAATCATAGTCCAAAAATTCGGGGGAACCTCAGTAGCAACTCCCTTGCAGCGGGAAAAAGCAGCCAGAAAAGTCATGGAATCACGGGCTAACGGGTATTCTCCTGTTGTAGTCGTATCTGCAATGGGCAGGAAAGGAGAACCTTACGCCACTGACACCCTCTTGGGATTGATAAAAGACATACACGAAAACGCTGATCCCAGAGAACAAGACCTTATTATGTCTTGCGGTGAAGTAATATCTACGGTGATTATGACGGAGACCCTAAGGAAAATGGGCTGTGATGCTGTAGGACTGACAGGAGGCCAAGCAGGCATCATAACCGATGAAAGCTTCGGGAACACAAGAATAGTCGAAGTGCACCCTCAGCGCGTCATGGATTACCTCAAGCTGGGCAAAGTCGTCGTAGTCGCAGGGTTCCAAGGGATCAGCAAGAGCGGGGAAATCACCACATTGGGACGGGGAGGTAGTGACACTACAGCAGCAGCGCTGGCTGTGGCGTTAGGCGCCGAAGCAGTGGAAATATACACAGATGTGGAAGGCGTTATGACTGCTGACCCGAAGATGGTGCCGGAAGCAAGACCCCTCACTGTCGTCTCCTACTCTGAAATCGTGGAAATGGCTCACCTTGGGGCAAAGGTCGTCCATCCGAGGGCAGTGGAGATTGCAATGGAAGGCGGAGTTCCCATAAGGATCAAGAACACTTTTTCCGATGCTCCGGGCACCCTTGTCTGCGACAGCAGTGTGGCACCGAAGAAGACAGTTATAAAGTCTGACAGAGTCGCAAGGGGAATTGCCCACCTTACAAACATCGGCCAGATCAGACTGGACAGACAGCACGATGTCAATGAAGGAGGGTTCTTGAGCAGGGTATTCAGGGCTTTGGCAGATTCAGAGATAAGTGTAGACTTGATAAGTGTGCTGCCTGAGACGATCTGCTTTACAGTAAGTGAAAGCGTAGTTGACAGAGCTATTGAGGTATTGCAGTCTTTGGGGCTTAGCCAAGAAGAGATTGGGATCACTCCGGGATGTGCAAAGGTATCTGTGGTAGGGGCAGGAATGAGAGGAGTTCCCGGGGTTATGGCTAAAGTAGTGGAGACTCTGGGAAATCTTGATGTGAAGGTTTTCCAGACCTCTGACTCCCATGCCAGTATATCGTGCCTGGTCAAACAAGATGATATACTGAAAGCTATCAGAGGGCTCCACACTGCATTCGGATTAGGCATTTCAACTGAAGAGAATGATAATACGGAGGGATCCTGACATGGTTGATTTCGGAAGAGTCATTACTGCGATGGTAACTCCTTTTACACCTGATCTTAAAGAAGTCGATTTCGACAAAGCGGCAAGACTCGCCGAATTACTGGTTAATACAGGCTCAGACAGTATTGTGGTAGCAGGCACTACAGGAGAATCTCCTACATTGTCTACAGAGGAAAAGCTGGGCCTCTTTCGAGCCGTTGTTGAAGCGGTAGGAGACAGGGCCAAAGTCATTGCAGGCACAGGCGGCAATTCTACGGCATCAAGCATTGAGCTGACCCGCGAAGCTGAAAACCTAGGTGTACACGGTATTATGCTTGTAGTACCTTACTATAACAAGCCTCCTCAAGAAGGGCTCATAGCTCACTTTACGGCGATTGCAGATTCTACAAGGCTGCCTGTAATCCTGTATAACATTCCCGGCAGGACCGGCATTAATATGACTCCTGCTACGATAGAAACACTGTCAAGAGTAGAAAACATCGTGGGAGTAAAGGAAGCCAGCGGTAATCTTGAACAAGTTACGGACATCCGCAGTCGCACACCTTCTTCATTCAAGATCTACAGCGGAGATGATTCTTTGACTTTGCCGATAGTGTCAGTAGGAGGCGAAGGCGTGGTAAGCGTAGCCTCACATATAGCAGGCAAAGAGATAAAGCAAATGATCGATGCATTCCATGAGGGAAATGTGAGCCTGGCAGCGGACTTGAACTCTAAGTTGTTCCCTCTCTTTAAGGCGTTGTTTGTCACCACTAATCCGATTCCTTTGAAGGCTGCTCTTAAGCTGACAGGATTCGATGTAGGCGGTGTGAGGCCTCCTCTGGTTGAGGCAGGAGAAGGCGAGTTGGCTGTAATCGAGAAAGCCTTGAGAGCTCTCGGCTATTTAGCTTAATTGCCTGCTCTGCTTAAGGTGCAGAGGAGATCATCTGTTATTGAGATGTGGATTGTTGTATGATATTATTAGATAGGTAGGTTGCTTTATGGGCTTTAACACCCCCTGCTGACATGCAGGGGGTTCTGGTACATAAGACAATAATTCATTAAACTGGAAAGATGGTGATGTGGAATAAGTGAGAAAGAAAAATAATAATAAGAAGTTATCCATTATCCCCCTGGGCGGGGTCGGTGAAATAGGCAAGAATATGACTGTAATCAAATACGACAGAGACATCTTGGTGATCGATGCAGGCCTGGCTTTTCCTGAAGAAGACATGCTGGGCATTGACTTTGTCATACCGGATATCTCTTATCTTAAGGACAACAAAGACTGCATTCGCGGCCTTGTCCTGACTCACGGGCATGAAGATCATATAGGAGCACTTCCTTATGTCTTAAAGGAGATCAACACTACAGTCTATGGGACGAAACTGACCCTTGGCCTCGTTGAAGGGAAACTGCGTGAGCATAACTTGCTGTCTGAAGCCTCTCTAAAGTGTATCCGAGCAGGTGACAAAATCGATATCGGTCCGTTTACCGTTGAATTTGTCCGTGTTAGCCATAGCATCGCAGATGTTGTTGCCCTTGCTATCTCCACACCTGTAGGCGTCATTGTGCATACAGCAGACTTCAAGTTCGATCAGACACCGATTTTTGCGGAAGGGGCAGACTTTCAGAAATTTGCAGAGCTCGGAGCAAGGGGAGTGCTGTGCCTTCTGTCTGACTCTACAAATGCTGAACGTCCCGGATACACCATGTCCGAAAGGGATGTGGGAGAATCCTTTGAAGAACAGTTTAGCAAGGCAAAACAGCGGATTATCGTCGCTACGTTTGCGTCAAATATCTACCGGATTCAGCAGGTGATTGACGCTTCATGGAAGTTCGGGCGAAAACTTGCCATTATTGGGCGAAGCCTGGAGAATACGGTGGAAATAGCATCTTCGCTAGGGTACTTGGATATACCGGACGGGATGCTGATCCCTGCTGAAGAGGCTGACAGGATGCGTCCTGACAAGCTTACTATCATTACCACAGGAACGCAAGGAGAGCCGATGTCCGCCTTAAGTCGCATGGCAATGGCTACCCACAAGAAGGTCGGCATTCGCCCGGGAGATACGATTATCATATCTGCATCGCCTATACCGGGCAATGAAAAGGACATTGGAAGGACCATAAACCACCTTTTCAGACAGGGCGCAGATGTGATCTACGATAAGCTGTCTTGTGTGCATGCTTCAGGGCATGCAAGCCAGGAAGAGCTTAAGCTTATGATCAACCTGACACGTCCTAAGTACTTTGTCCCGGTACACGGAGAGTACAGGCACCTTGTAAGGCATACTCAACTTGCAGAGCAAGTCGGCGTACCCGGTGAAAACACGTTTATCCTGGAAAACGGTGACGTTCTTGAGCTGGATTCTGAAGGCCTCGCTTGCCTTGCCGGAAGGGTAGAGGCAGGACAGGTGCTTGTAGACGGATTCGGAGTGGGGGATGTCGGGAACGTCGTTCTCCGCGACAGGAAAGTGCTGGCACAAGACGGCATAATTGTAGTTGTCGTCACAATAGATAAGCAAACAGGTAAGGTCATTGCAGGGCCAGATATCGTATCCAGAGGATTCGTGTACGTAAGGGAGTCTGAAACCCTTATGAATGAGGCTGAAGCTGAAGTCGGCGATTGCATATCCAGGTGCATGTCTGACGGAGTAACTGAATGGAATACGATCAAGAACAAGATAAGAGAATCCCTTGCTGCATTGCTATACCGTAAGACAGGGAGAAGGCCTATGATACTCCCTGTAGCAATGGAAGTATAGCCAGGAGGGGGTACCCGGTGTCACAACATGCGAATAGAAGTCTTTTGAAACTTGAAAGTGTTTCAAAGACTTACAGAGGAAGCCCGGCTAAAGCAGTGGACCACTTAAGCCTGGAAGTTATGCCCGGTGAAATCTTCGGATTTCTCGGGCCTAACGGTGCAGGCAAGACCACGACAATCAAGATGATAGTCGGGCTTCTTGCGCCTGATCACGGGCGTATTATTGTAGACGGCCACGATGTAGTGGAAGATCCCGTATCCGCTAAGATGAAAATAGGCTTTGTACCTGATTATCCAAACCTCTATAATAGACTAACAGGGATTGAGTACCTGAATCTCGTAGCAGATATCCACGGTGTGTCGGCTTCAGAACGGTCAAATCGGATCGAGGGTCTGCTCTCCATGTTCGATTTGACCCATGCGGTAGGTGACTTGATACAAACCTACTCCCACGGAATGAAGCAGAAGCTGGCCCTCACCGGGGCTTTGCTGCATAACCCACCTTTGTTTATCCTTGATGAACCTATGGTAGGCCTGGATCCCAGGTCCAGCCGGCTATTCAAGGATCTCATGCGCAGCCACTGTGGCCAGGGATACGCAGTGTTTTTTTCAACTCACATTCTTGAAGTTGCAGAGCGCCTATGCGACAAGGTAGGCATTATCAATAAGGGAAAACTCATTGCATGCGGGTCCATGGATGAGCTTCGTAGACTTAGCAAAGAGGCTGATGAAAGCCTTGAGGACATATTCCTGGAATTGACTTTGCCGGAGGAAGCGGATTCAACATGAAAACCCGTCTTCTCTCACTGATACTGGCTCAGCTTAACATATTTTTCTCAATATCCCATTCGCGGTACTACTATCTTAAGAAACGCCAGAGGCTGTGGGAAGGCATACTTATAGCCGGCTCTATCATAATACTTGCTTTGACGTTAGCCTTCGGTGTTTACAAGCTGGCCCAGGGTTTTTGCTCACAAGCCGCTCTCCTGAATCAAGAGGCTTTGACTCTGACTACAGGGATTTTAGCTGCGCAGTTCCTTATGTTGATTCTCGGTGTCGCTTTAGTCATATCAGTCTTTTATTTTTCAAATGACCTTCCAATACTGATCCCGTTGCCTCTTAAGCCATGGGAGGTGTTGACCTCCAAATTCGCAGTTATATTAGCCAATGAATACCTGGGGCTCCTTGTTTTCATCGCTCCTGTGTTTGTGGCCTACGGAATGAGGGCAGATGTCAATTGGGCCGGGTACATACCGTCTGCGATTTTGGTGTTTCTCTCACTTCCTGTGATTCCTATTGCAGTTGCTTCAATACTCGCAGTTATCCTAATGAGAATTGTAGGCTTTACAAAACGTAAGGATACCCTGACTATCATCGGAGGTTTTCTCCTTGTCGGGCTGATAATCGCAGGCCAACTCTACCTGCAGACGCGGTTGTCTGCGCCCGGAGCAGACGAGGAGTTTATCATGAGAATGCTTGCCCGGGCCAATAGCCTAGTGACTGTTCTGGGACGCCAGTTTCCCCCCAGCATCTTTGCGACTCATGCTGTCTCTCTGGCAGGAACTTCCAAGGGGTTGCTGAATCTTTGCCTATTTGTAGGTATCAGTGCTTTTAGCTTCTACCTGTTTCTGGTTTTAGGAAATCAGTTCTTCTACCAAAGCGTCCTGTCAGGGTTTGAGGCTCCAAAAGGGAAGAGCCGCCCGTTTGTAAGCAGGGCCGAATCAGCTCAGGCACATGAAAGGACTCCTATATTGTCGTTGGCAATTGCTGAAATGAAGCTGTTCTCCAGGACACCTGTGTACGCACTTAACGGGTTTATCGGCTTTTTGATGTTTCCTGTTCTCTTTGTCGTCTTACTTGTTATGGGCAATGACCCCGAGATGGCGAAGCTATGGGGCTCTCTCAGAGCCATGCCTGAGTTTCATCGCATTGGGTCGCTTCTCGTCGCAGCCTACTTCTTCGTCCTTGTAGCGTTCTCAGGGATTCCGTTCTCTCCTTTTTCAAGGGAAGGCAAGGCGCACATATGGTTCCTTAAGTCTCAGCCTGTTTCAGGGCAAGAAGTGGCCATTGGAAAAGCCTTAGGTGCTGAGATCATGGTAATCATAGGTGCAATCCCGGGATTAGCTGTTTTTCAATACATTGCCCGGTTGCATGTATCAAGCTTTGTCATTGGAGTGCTCCTTGGTATTGCCGCTTCTTACTCCTTCTGTGTTTTCGGTGTCTTACTCGACATGGCCAGGCCGATGCTTGAGTGGACAGACCCGCGGAAAGCCTTTAAGTCAAACTTGAACATAATCTTCGGTATGCTCATAGGCGCCGCCATCTTATTCGGCATAGGGTCCCTCATTGTCACTCTGCTTAAACGAGGGTACTCAGGGCTCATGGCTCAAGCAGTGTCAGGCGGAGTCGTTGCCCTGTTTCTGGCAGCCGGATTAAAGCTCCTTCAACTTGCCGCAGATAGGCTTTGGATGAGAATAGAGCTATGAATCATTTGCCTCTTCTGTCAGCATAATAGTTAGCAGCGTATGATTTATCTGTATCAGATTCATAGACAGCGGAGGCGAATGATATGTTCTACCAGCCTGTCCGGAACCAGGTGGAGCCTTCATCTGAACTGCAAGAGGAAAAGACTGCAACTCAGACAATAACAGCCCTTGGAGAAATGAGCACACCTCCTCAACCTGCAAACAACGTGCATGTAATGAGCATAATCGGCCAGATAGAGGGCCATATTATCCTACCCCCTCAAAACAAGTCCACCAAGTACGAGCATGTCATCCCGCAACTTGTGGCAGTCGAGCAGAATCCGTCTATAGAAGGGCTGCTCGTAGTCTTGAATACAGTGGGCGGAGATGTAGAAGCAGGACTGGCTATAGCTGAGATGATTAACACACTGTCAAAGCCTTCTGTGTCTTTGATTCTGGGCGGAGGGCACTCCATCGCCTTGCCTATCGCTGTCAGCTGCAATTACAGGTTCATCGCATCCACTGCAACTGTTACGATCCATCCCTTAAGGCTCTCAGGACTCGTTATCGGAGTACCTCAAACATACGAATACCTTGAGAAAATGCAAGACAGAGTTATCAAGTTCGTCTCAGAACATACGACAATCAGCGCGGACAAACTCCGTGAGCTAATGTTTCGCACAGGGGAGCTAGTCAGAGATGTCGGAACTGTCCTGGTGGGACGAGATGCAGTATCAGTAGGTCTAATCGATGAAGTAGGCGGCCTCTGTGATGCCCTGAGAGTCCTCAACCAACTGATAGAAGAAAAGCGCAAGAAGCAAGGGACCGGCAACTATTTTGCTGAAATGCCGGCAAACGAAGGAGAACTCAGGCAATGATTCTTTACACTGTCCTTCCAATTGAAACAGTCTTAGAGGGTTTGGGTCAAGAACGGAAGTTTGTGGATATTCAACTGAAAGGCTTGTCATTGACAGTTGAACCTATCTCTATGGAAGAAGCAGTGATCGTCAGGGTAATAAGTACGGATCCGTCCCACTACCTTAACCCCCGCCTCGCTCCGGGCAGAAAGATCCGCCTGTTTCAGTCTTCTTCCCTCATCAGCGACGTGCTATAATATCCATGGCCTTCCCGGCATATATTCACAGAGAAGCCCGATGTTGCCAGTATCTCGGTTTGTGCTGTCAAGGGACGGCGCAGCGTGGGAGTTGCATAATATGGCTGCTTCTCTCTGTCATTTGGTATGCGGGATGTTCCTTTTTTTTATGGGGATGGCCTTTCTTAGAAAGGCATTGAAAAGGAAGTGCGGCGTCCAGGTAGAAAGAGTGCTGAGGGCACTTACCCCCAACCCGATTACATCGGTAGTCACAGGCACTCTGGCAACTTCAGCTCTACAGAGCTCAAGCGCAGTTACAGTCATTGTCATCAGCCTGGTAGACTCAGGAGTAATCGATGTCTATCAAGCCTTCTACATAATAATGGGGGCAAACCTGGGGACGTGCCTCACAGCATACATAGTGGCTTTTAGATTCTGGATCCCGGGACCTCTGGTAGTGGCAGGAAGCGTCTTATTGTACGTTTTGATAAGCCGAAGAGGCAGAAAGGACCTGGCTTTGATGGTTCTCGGCTTAGGATGCATTATTGAAGGGGTGGAGGCTTTCGGCTCAGCCCTGGCGTGGCTTGCGGAAGTGCCCGGTATCCTTGATACCTTGGTTGTCTTCGGACAAGTCCCTTTTTTCGGAGTCTTATCCGGTGCCTTGTTTACAGGAATCATACAGAGTTCCAGTATGACTACGGCAATGCTTGTTGGACTTGTCCGTCAAGGTTTGATAGACTTGAAATCGGCGGTATCCTTGGCTTTAGGAAGCAATATCGGCACGTGCGTAACTACCTTGATTGCCGGTTTTTCAGCATCATCTGCAGGCCGATTAGCTGCCAGGCTTCACTTGATGTTTAACTTGATAGGAGTTGTTGCTGTTCTTCCTGTTTTCAATGGGTTTGTATGGATGGTTGAAGCTGTGTCACCGATAGATCCCGGATACACGCTTGCAAACGCACACACATTGTTTAATCTGATGTCGATCTTGGTAGTATTTCCATGGGGAAGGCAGTTCGTAGATCTTGTGAAAGGAAGACATGAATGGATATAAAAAGTGCATTGGCGCTGGCTGTAGTTCAAGGATTAACTGAATTCCTTCCCGTGTCAAGCTCAGGGCATCTTGTTATTGTCCGTGAGCTCCTTCATGTGGAAGAAGCCTTAATCAGTTTCGATGTTCTCGTGCATCTTGGCACATTGGTATCGGTTCTTTTGGTGTTTCGAGAAGATGTAAAAGCCTTGATAAGTGCAGCTTTGGACATGATAGGTGATGTCGTCCACGGCACCTCCATGAAGGATGCCGTCTCCAAAAGCTTTTATCGCAAAGTAGCAGTTTACATTGTTGTCGGAAGTGTGCCTGCCGCGATTATGGGATTCCTGGCAAGACCTTTAGTGTACATGCTGTTTTCTTCTAAACTGGCTGTAGGGATTTTTCTGATAGCTACCGGAACCGTACTCCGGCTTGGTGAAATCGTTTCCAAGAACCGCGCTGAACCTGCTGAACTCACCCTGTGGAGAGCTCTTGCTATAGGTATAGCTCAAGGCTTTGCCATTGTCCCCGGGTTTTCACGTTCAGGTGCCACAATCAGCACAGGCCTTTTTGTAGGACTGGGTAAAGAAGATGCAGCGCGGTTTTCGTTCCTTCTGTCAATACCGGTTGTCCTCGGTGCAGGCCTCCTTGAGCTGAAAGAAATCGGAGCCTTGGGATTTGCCTCAGGTTCAGGTTTTGCTGTCCTCTCAGCGTTCGCTGCCAGCGTTATCTCAGGATACCTGGCAATAAACCTGGTATTAAAAGCTGTAAAAGCAGGTAAGCTTACAGTATTCTCAATATATACTTGGGTTCTGGGGATATCGGTAATTATCTGGTCACTTATCTGATACTTCATAGCTTTGTTACGCCACTGATAAGGAGGTACGCCTATGACAATAGCTCCTATTGCAGGACTTATAGGTGGCCTTGGCTTGTTCCTATACGGAATGACGCAGATGGGAAACGGGTTGCAAAGGGCTGCAGGAGATAGGCTTAGAGTGATTCTAAAAGCGCTGACAGGCAAGACATGGATGGGCGTGTTAGTCGGAGCGCTGGTTACTGCAATAATTCAAAGCTCAAGCGCAACTACGGTCATGCTGGTTAGTTTTGTTAATGCAGGCCTTATGACTCTGACGCAAGCTACCGGGGTAATTATGGGTGCAAACATCGGTACAACCATGACTGCCCAGCTGATTGCGTTTAGATTATCAGATTTCGCCCTTCCTGCAATTGGGATCGGGGCTATCCTGTTTATGTTCAGCAAAAGGAGAACGTATAGGTACTTCGGCCAAATCATTCTGGGATTTGGCATCCTTTTCCTCGGCATGACAGCTATGACTGAAGCTATGCGGCCTCTCAGAGACAATCCGGCATTGATTGAGTTTGTAACAATAATGGGAAAGCATCGTTTGCTCGGCGTGCTGGCAGGTATTGTCATGACTGTTATCGTTCAAAGTTCAAGCGCAACCGTGGGAATCTTGATGGCAGCCGCATCCCAGGGCTTGCTTACATTTGAAACAGCCTTGCCCATCCTTTTCGGCGATAACATAGGGACCTGTGTCACTGCAGTCCTCGCCAGCACAGGGACAAGCCTTTCCGCCAAAAGGACCGCTCTCGTCCATGTCCTTTTCAATGTATTCGGCACAATTCTGGCTCTGATTTTTCTCCCGGTATTCAGTAAGTTCGTGGCATGGATTACCCCGTTCGGCGGTGTGTCACGTCTGATTGCCAATGCCCATACATCGTTTAACCTCCTTAATACGCTGGTTTGGTTGCCCATGGCCGGCCTGCTTGCAAGAATGGTGGTTAGACTCTACCCGGGTGAAGAGAAGATAGTGGAACATGGTACTAAGTACATTGACAAGAGGATGCTTGGAACGCCTTCAGTTGCGATTCAGCTTTCCACAAAAGAACTGGTGAGAATGGCAAGGATTGCCCAAGACATGGTCAATGATGCGGGACTAGCCCTACTCCAATCAGGATCTCCCGAAAATATCCTGAAGACAATAGAAACCCATGAAGATGTTGTAGATGATCTGCAAAACGAGATTATCTTCTACTTGTCTACCCTTATGGCCCAGGGAACCTTGACACACCGTCAATCAACGCAAGTAGCAGGACTGTTGCATGTTGTAAATGATATTGAGCGCGTAGGGGATCACGCTGTAAACCTGGGTAACTTTGCGTCTTATAAATGGGAAAGCCGAATGGAGTTTTCAGATGAAGCCAAATCTGAACTTGCTGACCTGTTCAAGCGCGTCGACGCGATCCTGTCTGACGCACTGACTGCACTTGAGACAAATGATCCTGCTCTGGCTCAAGACGTGTGGGAAAAAGAGAGAATCATAGATGAGATCGAAGCAGATCTCCGTGACAATCACTTCAAGCGCCTTAACGAAGGAACATGTCAGCCTGAGTCTGCAGTCATTTATATTGAAGTACTGGACAACCTTGAACGTCTCGCTGACCATGCAGTGAACCTTGCTGATGCAGTCGTTCAAAACACAGTCTCTCAGCAAGAGTAAGTTTTCTCTGTATCTCTATACAGTCGTAGCATAAATGCCCTTTCTACTATGTTAACTTGAAGGAGTTTACCGAGGACTAGTAGAACCTGCTATAGAGATAAGGGAGGATTCCTATGGCAAAGACGGGATTGAACATAACAAAGCGCACACAGGAACAAAAGGAAGCTGCTCCAAAAAGACACCGTTATTCCGGAGTTTTCGGATTTGTCGTTGTTGCTCTCGGCATCCTTACACTGGTCTCGTTGTACGTGGAGTTGCGCGGACAGGTGGGAGCAGCAGGAGCCATAGGCATACAGGTGTCGCTTTGGCTCAGGCTTGTTGCAGGAGAGCTGGCATTTCTAATCCCTGTCATGCTTTTATATACAGGTTTAGCCCTTATGCTGGGACATGGAGCAGAAAAAATCCTCTCCGGGCTTTTGGGCCTTATATTCATCGTCATATCGACACTGGGTATCGCCCGGTCAGGCGCTTTGGGAGCCTGGGTGTTCAATGGACTCAAGTGGGCAACAGGTTCTATCGGGGCAACAGTCGTATTCTCGTTTGCTATCGTTGCAGGTTTAAGCCTGCTCTTGCAGATGCCCATACCTGTCCTCGTCAAGAAACTGGCACGTGTCATATTTCTGGGGCTTTTGCTCATAGCAAGGCTGATTGTCAAACCCCTTAAGCTCCTCCGCGCTGTTGGAAAGAGAGTTCTTTTACCTTTCTTTGAACTCGACTATGAACATGATGAACTCGCAGAGGAAATTGAAAAGCCTACAAGAAAGGCTAAAACGACCAAGAAACGACGGCCGAAACCTCGCCCCGAGGAAGAGAAGGAAGACAAAGAATTCATTCCGGGAAAGAAGGAATTACCTGCTGAATCCGGCGGATATGTCTTGCCGCCGGTAACACTTTTGGGTTATCCTGCAAGAACCCGGAGGCTGAGAAAGGGAGAAGTACCTGATCACTCTAAGTTGCTGGAAGATACATTGGCAAGCTTTGGAGTTACGGCTAAGGTTACGCAGGTGGATATGGGGCCTGTAGTAACCAGGTACGAGCTGAGCCCTGCGCCGGGCATAAAAGTCAGCAAGATATTGAGCTTGACAGATGATATTGCCCTTGCTTTGGCGTCCACTGGCATTCGCCTGGAGGCTCCGATTCCCGGCAAGTCTGCAATCGGCATTGAAGTGCCGAATCCTGAAGTCTCCAAGGTATTCCTGAGAGAAGTAATCCAGTCTTCGAAGTTTCAGTCGAACCGTTACAGGCTGCCAATAGCCCTAGGTATGGATATTGCAGGGCAACCTGTAGTAGCTGACCTTACCGGAATGCTCCATATGCTCGTAGCAGGGGCAACCGGTTCAGGCAAAAGCGTCTGTCTGAACACGATTATTGCCAGCCTCCTTTTTAAAGCGACACCTGATGAAGTCAAGCTCCTTATGATTGACCCGAAGCGGGTAGAACTCAGCGTCTATGACGGCATCCCTCATCTTCTTGCTCCTGTTGTGACTGATACGAAAGAAGCAGGAGGATACTTACGATGGGTTGCTGAGGAAATGGATAATCGCTACAAACTGCTGGAGGAAACAGGAGTACGGCATATCGATAGGTACAATTCCCTTTGCATGTCAGGAAAACTCCCTGACGAGGATGCAACCCCGCTGCCTTACATAGTAGTCATAATAGACGAACTAGGCGACCTAATGCTGGTGGCTCAAAAAGACGTGGAAGATGTAGTGTCTCAGCTGGCCTTTATGGCGAGAGCAGCCGGTATCCATTTGGTAGTTGCTACCCAGAGGCCTTCGACAGATGTTGTGACAGGTATTATCAAGATGAACATTCCTTCGCGAATAGCCTTCGCAGTGCCGTCTCAGGTGGACTCCAGGGTGATCCTGGATATGGGAGGTGCCGAAAGGCTCCTGGGAAGGGGAGACATGCTGTTCTATCCTGTAGGCGCACCGAAACCTGTCAGAGTCCAAGGGGCTTTTATCTCTGACTCTGAGATCGAATCCATAGTTGACTTTGTAAGGGCACAGGCACAGCCCACTTACGTTGCTGAAAGCATAATGCGTGAGGCGACTGACGGCGAAAGCATCGGCGAAGAAGACGAGCTGTTTGAAGAGGCTGTCAGACTGATTCTCGAGACGCAGGAAGCATCCATTTCAAAGCTCCAACGCAGGTTCAGGATAGGTTATACGAGAGCTGCTCGGATCATCGACTCCATGGAAGCCTTGGGAATAGTGGGGCCGTACGAAGGCAGCAAGCCAAGGAAAGTGCTTATGTCATTGGAGCGGTGGGAGGCCTCTCGAAATAAGATCTAAATGCGGTTTTTCCTTTAATGCACGAGGAGGCTGAGATACCTTTGGAAACCCTGGGAGAACAGTTGAGAAAAGCCCGGCTGGCTCGAGGCTTATCCATAGAAGACGTGCATGACGCAACTAAAATACGTATTGCATACCTCGCTGCAATGGAGGCAGGCAAGTTCTATGAACTGCCGGGAGAAGTCTACGCAAGAGGTTTTCTGAAGAACGTTGCAAAAGTCATAGGTTTAGACGGTGATGAGCTCGTTTCTGAATACGACCGGATTCGAAGGAGCCTTGAGACTGAACATCGGGAGATGGCAGGAAGAGACCTGGATCAGGTAAGGAGGCGGCGCAGGCCGGAACGGAGAAACTCGTTTATCGCCATAGGCTTTATTCTTATTGTTATTGCCGCTGTCATACTGGTACTCTGGAATCCATTTAGCCGCGAAGAAGTTGACGTCAACACAGAGCCCCACTTAGAGACAGAAGAGACAATAGCTCCGGATTATGATTCAGAAGTCCTCCCGGTTGCGCCTTATGATAACAGCGAAGAAGACGAGGAGAAAGGGGAGGAAGATGCTTTTGAAGCCGTAGTACCTGATGACTCCTCTAATACTCATGAACTTACCATAATAGCAAATGACAGGTGCTGGGTCAGGGTAATAGCTGACGGAGAAAGGGTCTTTGAACGGACTATGCTGCCCGGCGAAACTAGCACATGGAAAGCTGAGCATGAACTTAGAATAAAGCTGGGGAACGCAGGCGGCATCATCCTCAAATATAACGGGGTCGACTTAGGTTCACCTGGAAAACCCGGTGATGTCCTCGAATTATCCTTTCCTCTTCCTGAGTCATAGGGCACTTTCTATGGAAAACCCTGTGGAAATACAGCAATTTCTTAGCATTTTTGACGAAAACATGCAGGGAAAGGCGAAGTAACAGCGAATAGAAGTGCCATGGGCAAGAGGCACGACCGGTGTAATCTATGCAAAGTGCTCTATGAGGAGGAATGAACTTGAATAAGACAGATTTGGTAAATGCCGTTGCTATGAAGACAGGAGCAAAAAAGAAAGATGTGGACATGATTTTATCAGCTACACTGGATGCCATAGGGGAAGCTCTGTCAGCAGGCGAGAAGGTCCAGTTGACCGGATTCGGGAGCTTTGAAGTAAGACATCGTGCCGAGCGTATGGGCAGAAACCCCAGGACAAGAGAGGAAATGCTCATTCCTGCATCTAAAGTCCCGGCGTTTAAAGCGGGCAAACTGTTGAAGGATAGAGTTGCAGACAACTAATGGTGTAGCGATTTGATCATCGCAGATTAAGACAAGTGAGTTGCCGGAGCGGCAGCTCACTTGTTTTATTCCGCGGGAATCAGTAAGATCCTAAGGTAGAGGCTAAACTGAAAGAATAAGGGGGAACACTTTGGCAGTAGACTTACATGTCCATTCAAACGTATCAGATGGTGTTTACTCTCCCAGGGAGCTTGTGCTTATGGCAAAGGCCAAAGGCCTCAAAGCATTTGCACTGACCGACCATGACAGTGTACAGGGCGTCCCTTCAGCTCTCTCGGCCGGAGACGAGGTAGGAGTGTACGTCATACCCGGGGTAGAACTCTCAACAGACATAGAAGACGCAGAAGTCCACATCCTGGGCTTCTACATAGACATGTCTTCCACCTGCCTGCATGAAGTTCTGGCTACACTTAAAGAGAGACGCAGGGAAAGGACGGCCAAGATCCTCCATCACCTTAAGGCTCTTGGGATAGACATCCCTTTGGATTACGTCCTCACCCTTGGAAAGGAAGGATTTACCGGAAGGAGTCAGATCTTCAAAGCCATGGTGAACCTTGGCTTTGCAAGGCCTGAAAAGAGGTACGGAGATTTCGAAAAGTACCTGGGTAAGAAAGGCCTCGCATATGTTGAGCACCACGGCCTCTCTCCCAAGGAAGCAGTAAGGTTTATAAGAGACTCAGGAGGAGCCCCGGTACTGGCCCATCCCGGAACCCATATTCCGCACGGTTTCATAGACGAGTTGATTGATTTCGGCCTCGAAGGAATAGAAGCATATCACCCGACACATAGCAATGAAACGACAAGAAAATGGCTGGAGTTTGCAAAAAGCCGAAATCTGATTGTGACAGGAGGAAGCGATTTTCACGGCGGGAACCCTGCTGATGCGCCGGGTCTCGGCAGCCTGCCTGTACCTGACTCCACCGTTATTTGCCTTACCCAGAGGTGGCTGGAAATCCAAGCAGTCTAATCCATCCTTTTGTATTGAAGGGAATACAGGACAACTGTCGAAGTCGAATGGGTGATGAAAATGCGACAGGTGTTACACAGATTACTGAACGACAAGAAGACCCTTCTTGTAGCCCTTTCTGTCATCTTAGTCTTAGTTGGTGTTGGCTCATGGTATCTTGTGGACTCAGGTGTCAGAAAGGTTCTCGATTACAGAAGCCCTTATACCTTTCTGATAGAGCCCGGCTTCAGGTCTCAGCCACTTGCTGAGCGCCTTATAATTGTCCTTATAGACGGGCTCCAGCCTCGAGACTTTGAAGCTATGCTGTCAGTAAGAGACGTTGCCCACCGCGGGGTTGCAATATCACTGGAAGGGAGCAGCGGACTAGGCCTCTTGCCTGCTTCAACCGTTCTCTTTACAGGTGCGCCTCCTGAAATCTCAGGAGTTGCTGCCAATTGGACCGAGGACGAAGTAATGATTGACAGCCTTTGGTCGTCAGCCCGTAGAGCACGCCTTGGGACAGCCATTATAGGAGACGGCAGATGGAAGCCGCTCTTCGGGCATTTGGTGGTAAAGGCAGCATATCGCAGGCCTGACGGCAAGGTACCGACAAGCGATATAAACGATGCCATCCTAAGAGATGCTATATCCGAAATCAGAGAAGGCTCATCCCAGCTTGTCCTCGTCAGCTTCATTCCTCAGGAAGACTCTCCTGGTTCTAGAACCGGCTCCGGGAGACAACGCGCATTACGCCATGAGACCCTGGCAAATATCGATGAGAGACTGCACAGCATCCTGGAAGAGGTAGACCTTAGTTCAAGTGCGGTGTTTTTTGTTTCATCCGGTTCATACGTGACAGGAAACTCTCTGTTGAGGTTATTTGAGAAATCCGGTGATGCATTGTTGGTGGCTGCAGGAGCAGGGATCGTAACACCTGAGGATCCCGGCGAGGCCATCCAATGGATCCGGGGGCGCCTGGTGGATATTGCACCTACATGTACAAGCCTCTTAGGTATTTCCATGCCCACCCATTCACAGGGTGAAGTCATGTACAGCTTGCTGGACTTGCCGGAACACGTAATGTCAGAGCTGGCCATCAGTCAAGCCTCTGCAAGATCCGCATTTGCGCATAACTACATGAATACCTTGCAGAGGCCGGTTATCGAACACCGGTCATTGTTCGATGCATTCCTCCTTCACAATGACGGAGATTACAAGAATGCAGCTATAACGGCTATTAACATTGACGATGAGATTATCTCTGCCATGGCAAATGCCAGGTCCGCCTTGATATACGCTTCAAGCCTTCCACTCCTCGCCGCAGTTGGCATAGTCGGTATACTACTGATAGTTGTTACAACGATCCTTCTCGAGAGGAAGACCGGTGATCTTGCCCCTGCTGTAATCGGGGTATTCTTCTATTTTACAATCTACTTTGGGCTGATGCTGATAAGAGGAACCCTCATGTCATCCGGTGCCATCTCCAGCCTCTCAGAATTCGCCCGTAGCTATCAAGGCCGGATCATGGATTCAGCAGGATGCATGATTCTCACGGCAGTTGTCATTGCGTGGATCGTTTCTGAGAGAAAGGACCACTATGAACGTGGACAAGGGTTCATAGACGGTCTTATAAGCTTCTGCTTCGTAGCACTAGCCCTTCTTGTCCAAGTTGCTGTCTTTATTGCAGGCGAAGGCACAGGTTATGCTCTTCACCTTCCTGGCATTGATAAGGCTTTCAAGTGTTTTCTGTGTCTTATTCAACTGAAAGTCGCAGGAGTACTGTCTCCAATACTGTCCGGCCTTGCAGAGGGAGTGTTTCTCCTTTTATCCAAGGCAAGGTCATCCGGTTCCGATTCCGAAAGCCTGTGACAATACGATTTCAGCCTGCCCAAAAAGGTTTGGGTGTGTGAGTGTGATGAGAACATGAGGAGGGGTAGCCTGTGAAGGTGATCTGTACCGGGATTAGCGGCTCGGGAAAACTGGATTATCTGAAGCAAGCAGTGGATGAAGCCGGCCGCCTGGGAGAAGAGATCCATCTCTACAATGTCGGAGATCTAATGTTCAAGAAGGCGGAAGAACTTGAGTGTCCCACAAGCCCTGAAAAGATCCTGGATCTTGCGCCTTCAAGCCTAACGGCATTGCGTGCAGCAGTGTTTGAAGAGATCTTGAAGGAAGCGGAAAAGGTAGAACATTGCATCATAAGCACACACGGGTGTTTCCGCTGGAAGAATAATCTTATGCCTGCCTTTGATGTGCATTACCTAAACGAACTCCAGCCTGATCTGTATATAACCGTGATTGACAGCGTCTTGAACGTATCAAAAAGGCTTGACCGGTCTCCTGCGTGGAAAGGGCATCTATCGCTCAAGGACATTCTGACATGGCGGGACGAAGAGATATTCGTCACAAAGATGATGGCGTCATTCCAAAGAAAACCCTTCTTCGTAGTGGCAGTGGGACAGCCTCCCACAAGCATATATAATCTCATGTTCAGGCCGGAGATAACAAAAGCCTACCTCAGCTACCCAATTACCTTAATGATTGATGATACTGAAAAGATGCACGAGGTCAGGGAATTCCGTGACAGATTAAGAGAGCATTTTGAGGTCTTTGACCCGCTGGCTGTGGAAGATACTGAGCTGACCTGTGAGGCAGAAGGATTGCAAGGGACGAATAACGAGTTGCTCCTTTCCAGACTCGGTGAAAACTTCTGCCTTACCGATGACGAGCAAGCCAAGATAGAAGATCAGACCGTTATCCGCGATTATATGCTGATTGATCAGAGTGATATAGTTGTTGTATATTACCCTACGGACAAGACCTCTCCGGGTGTGCTCTGTGAAATCATATACGGGTCTACCAACAATAAAGAAGTCTACGCCGTATTCAAGGAACGGGTCAGCCCATTCCTCAAGTTTCATTGCACTAAAGTGTTTGCCGATGCAGAGGATTTCTTTGACTACTTGAAAGAATCAGGCAAAATTCCACTTAAGCAGGGAGTATCAACTCCGGGGAATAGTTGATTACCTTAGTTTGCAGGACACAGGAAAAGTCGGGAAATGATGCTACACGAGAAAATGCTTGTACGATTCTGAGATGTCCTTCACCATATGGATTTTGTTCTCTTCAACCAAAAGGTCGAGTAAGCCCAGGGAAATCGGGGAAAGGATGCTTCCGAACACATCAGTGATGATTTCCCGTTTTTCGGATGCCGGTATTCCTGAATCTGAAAGTGCCCTGGTCAAAATGGCAGAGGATGAGAGAACACCGGTGATCTCTGCCAGCTCATAATTGACAATGGAGGGATGCCAGCGTTCAACTGCTATTGCAAACAGGGCCCGTGCAAGGGTCTCGTGGTTTTCCGCGTCCATCGGGTCCATCAGATCAATCCTCCGTAGATAGTGTTTTCATTTTCTTTTGTTATATGAGTAACCTGCAAAAGGCAGGGTAGGGAGACCGGGAATTGAAGGTTGTTCAGGTGGTGGTAACGTGATCCGTTGTGTTCTTTTTGATCTCGATGGGACACTGGTTCATTTTGATTATGATGATTTCCTAAAAGAGTATTTCAAAGCTATTACAATATCGGTAGCTCCAAGAATAAAGGCTGTCCGGTTTACAGAGGCACTTATCAGGTCTGTTGAAGCCATGATCGAAAACGAGGATCCTTCGCTATCCAACCGACAAGTCTTTTTTGAGGATTTTGTCAAACGAGTCAATACACCTGAAGATATCCTATTGCCTATGTTCGAAGACTTTTACGCAAATGAGTTCACCAAGCTCAAGGATGTCCTCGCCATCGAACCTCATCCCAAAGCCAGGGCAATGATGGAGGTTTTGTTCAAAGAAGGGTATGACGTAGTGATTGCTACAAATGCTCTTTTTCCTGCTATGGCTATTCTGGAACGTATGAGGTGGGGTGGGGTTTATGGTTTCCCTTACAGGTTAATCACTTGCTACGAGACGATGCACTTTTGCAAACCCAACCTCAAGTACTATGAAGAGATTCTCAGGATCACAGGATATCAACCTGAAGACTGCTTAATGGTAGGCAACAATATGGATGAAGATATTGTTGCAGGTGCTCTTGGAATAAAAACTTACCTTGTAGACGACTATTTGCTTGACAGCGGGATGACACACTGTACACCTGATTTACGTAGCGACTTTAGCGGATTTGTAGAATTTGTTTTGTCAAACGGAATACAGAAACTATGACATTTCCAGCTTTCTTCTAAGCTCTGATGGGAGGCAAGTGAAATTGCGCGCAAAGATTATAGTAAACCCTAAAGCAGGTCGCGGCAAAGCGGAGAAGGCTATCCCTGTTATACGCAGGTTATTCGAAGCAAGCCAAGTAGAATTCGACATCTATTTTACTCAAGGGCCGGGAGATGCAATTGATGAAGCAAAGCGTGCAGCTAAGGACGGATACGATGCTGTCATTTCCGCAGGAGGCGACGGGACTGCTAACGAAGTGGTAAACGGTATCGCAGGTCATGACGTAGTCCTTGGAGTAATACCGTGCGGCAGCGGCAACGATCTTGCCGCTAGCATGAAGATACCCATGAACATAGAAGAAGCATGTGAGATCATACTCAGGGGAAACACGGGAAAGCGTGATCTTGGACTGGTTATTGACAGATACTTTTCTAACTCAGTAGGGATAGGACTTGATGCGGCTGTGGCAAAAACCGCAACCCAGGACCTTAGGCACCTCCCTGTCAGAGGAGTTCCCCTGTACATTCTGGCACTCTTTAGGACGCTACGAAAATACAAAAGCTTTGAGGCGTACATTACCATTGACGACAATGAAGTAATAAATACTCATCCTCTGCTGATAGCTGTAGGCATCGGAAAGACTTACGGCGGAGGGATACCTATTGTCCCTGACGCAGTCCCTGATGACGGACTGTATGACGTGTGCATAATTGACGCCATTGGCATCTTGGGGATTCTCAGTAAACTTCCGAAAGCTCTCAGAGGAACCCATGTAAACGATCCCCAAGCAAGGTTCTTACGGGGGAAGTCAGTCCGCATCCAATTATCTGACAAGACCCCCCTTCATATGGACGGCGAGGTATTCGAAGCAGACTCAATGGAGTTCTCGATAATCCCCGGAGGGCTCCGGGTGTTTGTTCCTTGAAGCAATAAGAGGCCGTGGTTCGTCATGCCATTGACCGGTCAGACCGGATAAGGAGATGTTGTAAAAGAAAGTGAAGACTCGCATAGCATTGGTATCATTAGGATGTGCAAAAAACCTGGTAGACTCTGAAGTCATGGTCGGCCTGCTATCTGAGGCAGGATTCGAACCTGTCATTGACTTAGACGAGGCAGATGTACTACTTGTAAATACCTGCGCTTTTATAGATGAGGCCCAGGAAGAATCGGTAGATGCAATACTCTCCCTTGCGGAGCTGAAAAAGAAAGACCCGTCGAAAAGGCTAATAGTCACCGGTTGCCTGGCTCAAAGATTCCCTGACGATCTCCTTGAAGAAATACCCGAGATCGACGGAGTGGTGGGGACAGGGGATTTTGCCGAGATAGTCCGGATTGTCTCAGATGCTTTAGAGGGCGAGCGTATTACTGTTGTCACAAAGCAACCTTTCTTCATTTATGACGAGACCTATCCTCGATATATCTCAACCCCTCCGCATACGGCGTACATCAAGATAGCCGAAGGATGCAGCAATCGCTGCTCGTACTGCATAATCCCTGAGCTGCGGGGCAAGTTCCGTTCACGCCCCATCGATTCCATAGTGAGAGAAGCCAGGCATTTAGCACAACACGGCGCGAGGGAACTAATTCTCATAGCTCAGGATACAACACGGTACGGAGAAGACCTTTACGGGACATATTCCCTGGACAGGCTGCTGAAAGAAGTATCCAAAATTGACGAAGTCCGTTGGATACGGGTTCTCTACATGTACCCGACAAAACTAACCGATGGATTGATTCAAGTGATAGCAGATGAGCCTAAAGTCTGCAAGTACGTAGATCTTCCTCTTCAACATGTAGATGACGAACTATTGAAACTTATGAACCGCCACGGAAGGCACGAAGATGCAATGCAGACGATTGCCAGGCTCAGACAGGCAGTGCCTGATATAACCATTAGAAGCACATTTATAGTGGGTTTCCCGGGAGAAACAGAAGCCAAATTCCGCAGCCTTTTGGATTTTCTGGAAGAAGCTCGCCTGGACAGAGTGGGTATATTCCCGTATTCACCCCAATCAGGGACAGTTGCATCTCACTTACCGGAACACATCGAGGACAATGTAAAAGAGCGCAGGTTCCAACAGGCGATGGAGGTTCAAAAAAGGATCTCGAGGGAAAAGAATCTTGCCAGGATAGGACAGATCACGGAGGTTCTCATTGAAGGAAGGGCAGAGGAGAGCGAATTGGTTACAGTCGGCCGTTCCCAGGCGGAAGCGCCGGAGATTGACGGCCTAATCTATATCGGAAACGAACACCCCGAACCAGGTGAGTTCAGGCCTGTAAAGATAATTGATGCAGGTGACTATGACCTAGTAGGAGAGATTGTATCCTAGCATTAGGAAGGAAATGTGAGAATCTTAGAGAAATATTAATGATTGGAAGGCATATGAACATTAAGGCGCTTATAAGGGAGGAGGGATAACCATGGAGGAGCCAAGGCGCGAAGAAAGCGCGTATGATGTTGCCCTACGCCAGTATGATGCTGTAGCAGAAAAACTCGATATCGATCCCGGTATCCGTGAAATGCTACGCCATCCTGAATTCGCGTTGGAAGTGGCATTTCCCGTGAAAATGGATGACGGAAGCGTCAAGGTCTTCAAAGGCTACCGGGTGGTTCATAACACTGCAAGAGGTCCGGGTAAAGGCGGAATCCGCTATCATCCTGATGTTACCTTTGAGGAAGTAAAAGCCCTTTCAATGTGGATGACCTGGAAATGTGCAGTAGTGGGAATCCCCTATGGCGGTGCCAAGGGAGGGGTTACCTGCAATCCCCTGGAAATGTCTAAAGGTGAGAAGGAAAGGCTGACCCGGCGTTTTACAGTTGAGATAAGCAATGTAATCGGCCCTTATACTGATATTCCGGGTCCTGACATGTTTACTGATGCCCAGGTTATGGCTTGGATAATGGATACATACAGTACTCAGAAAGGTAAGTTTGTGCCCGGAGTCGTTACAGGGAAGCCGATTCCGCTCGGTGGTTCACTGGGCCGCACTCCTGCCACTGCAAGAGGCCTGGTAATCTGCATACGAGAAGCTGCAAAGGAACTGGGGCTTCCTTTAGACAGCCTGAGAATTGCTGTACAAGGTTACGGCAATGTAGGCGCACATCTCGCATCTATCCTCGAAGGGTACGGATGCAAAATAGTAGGAGTAACGGACATAGGTGGAGGATGTTTTTGTGATGCCGGTCTTGATCCTTGCGCATTAACAGCTCAACTCCTGGAAACCGGGTCAATTGACGGAACACCCGGTACTGATTGCCTGACCAACGATGAACTGTTTGAACTGGACTGCGACGTCCTCGTGCCTGCAGCCGTCGGAAACCAGATAACAAAAGCTAACGCAGGGAAAATAAAGGCGAAGATAATCGCTGAAGGCGCTAACGGCCCTACTACACCTGAAGCAGACGAGATACTGGCTGACAGAGGCGTTATGGTCATCCCTGACATACTCGCAAATGCCGGAGGGGTTACCGTATCGTACTTTGAATGGGTCCAAAACCTTATGAATTTCTATTGGACTGAGGAAGAGATAGCAGAACGTCTTGAGCGAATAATGACAGAGAGTTTCCAGGCTGTCCTTTCTACAGCCAAGGAGAAAGGCACCCGTTTGAGAGAAGCTGCGTACAACCTGGCTATTCTGCGAGTGGCTGAAGCCATGAAGCTTCGTGGTGTGTGTTAACAGGCAGATCCTGTAGACACAAGGATAAGGCCCCTAATATTGAAAGGAGGTCGTCTGTGTAATGTCAAGGTCTACTAGGTGGGCGGTTATAGTTGTTGCCATAGTGGTCATCATCGCCGTTGCACTAAGCCTCAGGAAACCTCAGGAAGAAATCGCAGAGGTTCCTCAAGAGGTAAAGCTGAAGGCTGCCATGGTGACAGACGTCGGAGGTTTGGGGGACGAGTCGTTTAACGATGCGGCGTATAAAGGACTTAAAGAAGCCGAAGAGAAACTGGGCTTTGAAATCACGGTAGTGGAATCGAAGAAGATGGACGACTACGAACCTAACCTCAGAAGCCTCGGAGATCAAGGCACAGATATAAGTTGGGCTGTGGGATTCCTGCTGACTGACGCATTGGATACAGTGGCTCCTGAATATCCTGACCTCAAATTCGGACTTATCGATAGTGTAGTGGAACAGCCTAATGTTGCATCAGCTACGTTCAAGGAAGAAGAAGGCTCCTTCTTGCTAGGAGTAATTGCTGCAAAGATGACTAAGACAGGAACCGTAGGTTTCGTCGGCGGTATGGAAGTGCCGGTTATTGAGCACTTTGACGCAGGTTTCCACGCTGGTGTGCTTTCCGCCAATCCCGATGTAAAGGTGTTAAGGGGTTACACAGGCAAGTTTGATGATCCTGCAAAAGGTAAAGAAGTGGCACTTGCTCAGTTCAACCAAGGAGCAGATATCATATTCCATGCCTCAGGCGCATGCGGTCTCGGAGTTATTGAGGCTGCGAAAGAGCAGGGAGAAGGATTCTGGGCTATGGGTGTTGATTCCTGCCAGCACCACCTCGCACCGGATAATGTCATGAGCTGCATGATGAAGCGTGTAGACGTGGCAGTCTTTGAGGTTACCAAGAGAGTCCAAGACGGAACCTTCGAGCCTAAACACTACATCTTCGGCTTGGCAGAAGACGGTGTAGGCACATGTGGCAGGACTTCCGAGCATGTCCCTGAAGAGGTCCTTGAAGAAGTAGAGAAGTACAGGGAGATGATAGTGAACGGTGAAATCGTAGTTCCGGCTTCCTTCGCGGAGCTTGAAACCTTTACACCCCCATCGGTTTAGCTAACGGTGTCTGGTAATAAACGATGAAAGTCGGTGCCAGGTGCTGTTCTGCACATAGAGCGGTACCTGGCATCTTTTGAGAGGGGGTTCTAATGCTGAACAAGGCGAAGGGCATCCCTGTAGTTGAGATGCATGACATTACTGTCAAGTTCCCCGGGGTAATCGCAAACGATAATGTCAGCATAGATCTTTATCCCGGAGAGGTCCTTGCGCTACTGGGTGAGAACGGAGCAGGCAAGACCACTCTAATGAACGTCCTTTACGGCCTCTACAGGCCGGATGAAGGCGAAATCCGTATCCGTGGAGAAACCGCCTATATCAGCAATCCCAATGACGCCATAAGGCTTGGCATCGGAATGGTACACCAGCATTTTATGCTAATCCCGCCTTTCACAGTCGCTGAAAACATAGTTCTCGGCGTTGAACCTGTTAATTCCTACGGAAGACTGGATATGGACAAAGCAGTTCGTGATGTGGAGGAACTGTCTAACCAGTACGGACTGATCGTAGATCCTCACGCCAAGATTGAGGATATTTCCGTAGGCATGCAACAGAGGGTCGAAATCCTTAAGGCATTGTATCGAGGCGCAGACGTGCTGATCCTTGACGAGCCTACAGCGGTTTTGACTCCTCAAGAAGTGGACGAGCTTGCTGAAATCATGCGCAGCCTTGTTGATCAAGGCAAATCCATAATATTCATCACCCACAAGCTTCAAGAAGTCATAGCCATAAGCGACCGTGTGACAGTTTTGAAACAAGGCAAGTGCGTCGGGACAAAGGAAACTCAGAATACAACCGTGGAAGAACTGGCGCAAATGATGGTAGGCCGTGAAGTGGTCCTCTCAGTTGAAAAGCAAGAGGCGAAAGTCGGAGAGACTGTCCTTAGAGTTGACAACCTGCACGCGAAAGGCCCCAGAAATCTGCCTGCTCTAAGAGGTGTCTCCTTTCACGTCAACGCCGGAGAAATTGTGGGGATAGCAGGTGTTGAAGGAAACGGCCAGAAAGAATTGGTAGAAACCCTCACCGGGCTCAGAAAAGCAACATCCGGACACATTTATGTTGACGGTATCGATATCGTAAACAGTCAACCGAGAACCTTGATTGAGCAAGGTGTCGCCCATATACCCGAAGACAGGCAAAATCGGGGACTTATCTTGGATTTCACAGTTGCAGAAAACTTCATAATGAGGAATTACTATAAACCCCCTTTTGCCAGAGGAATCAACCTTGACTACGGAACAATCCACACTCACGCTAAACAACTGATTTCTGAATTTGACATAAGGACACCGCATGAGAATGTACCTGTCAGGTCTCTATCCGGAGGAAATCAACAGAAAGTGATTGTCGCCAGAGAGCTTTCAAGCGAGCCGAGGTTGCTTGTTGCATCTCAACCTACTCGCGGACTTGATGTAGGAGCGATAGAATTCGTCCATAAGCGTCTTGTGGAACAGAGAGACAAGGGAAAAGCAATCCTCCTCATTTCTCTTGAGCTTGACGAGATCATGTCTCTCTCCGACAGGATTCTTGTGATCTACGAAGGGCAAATCGTCGGAGAAATGACAGCAAGAGAAGCCACTGAAAGAGAATTAGGCCTTCTCATGGCAGGAGGACGCAGTAAACAAGGGCTTGACGCAGAAAGGAGTGCAGTGAATGTCCAGCACCGGTAAGGACCTGGAACAGCCGAGAAGCAAGATGCTCTACATCTCCCGCGAACAGAGGATAGAGCTGCTTATCCCTGTTGTGGCTGTCTTTCTCGCTCTCCTCCTTGGTGCGCTCCTTGTGATTTTTATCGGACAAAGCCCGATTAAAGCATACAGTGCCCTTCTAAAAGGAGCTTTTGGAAGCAAGCGGGACATCGCAGAAACGCTTATAAATGTGACTCCTCTGATTTTTACCGGCCTTTCCGTGGCGTTTTCATTCAAGTGCGGCCTGTTCAACATCGGCGCTGAAGGCCAGTTCATCATGGGACAGATTGTAGCCGCATGGATCGGGTTCCAAATAACCGGTTTACCCACTGTTATACACATGCCGCTTGCGTTCCTCTTAGGAGCATTAGCAGGAGGGCTGTGGGCAGCGCTTCCGGGTTACCTCAAAGCTAAACTGGGAGTGCATGAAGTTATAAATACTATAATGATGAACTACATTGCTTTGTATTTCAGTCATTACTTGCTCATGGCTGCACTTAAAGAACCGGGGCAGATCCCCCAAACGCCTGCTGTTGCTGCTACAGCCAGATTGTGGAGGATATTGCCGGGAACCAGGCTTCACTTCGGCCTGATACTCGCACTGGGTGCTGTATGTCTTGTGTATTACTTGTTGTTCAAAACCACGCTGGGATATGAAATACGAGCTGTAGGGCTCAATCCTCACGCAGCAAGATACAGCGGAATCAACGTGTCAAGGGACATAATCATAGCCATGACCATTAGCGGGGCCTTGTCAGGCGCTGCAGGAGCAGTCCAGATCCTCGGCGTGCAGTTCAGGTTCTTGGACCTCTTCGGATTTGTAGGCTACGGATTTGACGGGATTGCAGTAGCACTCTTAGGGCGAAACCATCCCTTTGGGGTGCTGGCAGCGGCAACTCTCTTCGGAACCTTGGCAAGAGGCGCAGTGACAATGCAGAGTATGGCAAAGATACCAAAACAAATCATCGGCATCATACAGGCGACTATTGTACTGATTGTAGCGGCTGACGAAATCCTGAGACGGCTGATGAAACCTAAGGAAACGGAAATCCAAGGTTCACAAGATGCAGGGGAGGTAGAACTCGGTGGAGACAGGTAATCTTGCTGACGTTACCATTTATATTGCACTTGTAGTCTCTACGCTCAGGATGGCGACTCCCCTGATTCTCGCAGGCCTTGGAGGGGTTTTCTCCGAGCGTTCGGGAGTTGTCAATATTGCGTTGGAAGGCATAATGCTGATTTCGGCATTTATGGGGATGCTTATCTCTTACTATACTGAGGCACCTTGGCTGGGGGTGCTTTCTGCGGTTGCAAGCGGGGTCCTGGTTGCATTGATCCTTGCTGTCGCGTGTGTAAGATACAAGTCCAACCAGGTTGTAGTCGGAACTGCCATAAACATATTCAGTCTGGGTTTTACAGGATTTATGCTACGCAAAGTCTTTGAACATGCAGGCCAGTCGCCGCCTGTTACAAAAGTTGCAGATTGGACCATCCCGTTAATACACAAAATCCCTGTTATCGGTCCAATGATCGGAAAGCACACTCCGTTTGTCTATATCGCTATCGTAGCTGCAGTTATCTCTAATCATGTTCTGTTTGAGACAAAGCTGGGCTTACGCATCAGAGCAGTGGGAGAGCATCCTAAAGCAGCGGAGACTGTAGGAGTTGACGTTTTTGCCATAAGATACCTCTGCGTATTGTTAAGCGGTGCTTTGGCAGGATTGGCAGGAGCTTCCCTGTCACTGGGATTCCTCAGCCAGTTCAGGGAGAATATGACAGGAGGCAGAGGGTTCATTGCACTTGCAGCCATGATCTTCGGAAAGTGGACCCCTTATGGCACTTTAGGAGCATGCATCCTTTTCGGATTTGCAGATGCCCTGCAAATCCTATCTCAGACTCTTGGGCTGACATTTATACCTAGAGACTTCCTGTTGATGGCGCCGTATATCCTGACAATGGCTGCACTGGCAGGGGTCATCGGAAGATCTGTACCGCCTGCTGCAAGCGGTGTTCCGTACGAACGTCAAAAGTAAGAAAGGTCCTGGTTACACAGGATCAAACCTGGATGGCCACGGGGGTTTCCAAGATATGGCAGATAACCGTGGCTGTTTTGGTTTTCCTAGGAGGAACTGGGATTTGTAACTTTCGTTTATAATGGAAATTATAGATCATGCTGGAAGACGTGAAGGAACAATGGAAAGTCATGTCGAATGTGTTTTGATGAGGCAACCTAGCTCACCGGATTGGAGGAACGAGACATGGTTGATGTGCTAGTTAAAGGCGGCCCAGTAATGATACCATTGGTAATCTGCTCAATCGTAGCTCTTGCCGTGGTAATCGAACGTCTTCTCTACTTAAGTCGAACAAGACAGGATCCTGATCGGGCTTTACGGCTTATAGCCCTTGCCCTTGAGCGCGATCGCATGGTAGATGCTGTAGCTGCTGTCCATAAGCTCAGAGGGCAGATTGGGACTCTTGCAGCAACTGCTCTTTCATCTGCAAACCGGCCTAGAGAGCAAGTTGAACTGGATGTCAAAATGGCAGGTGAGCGTGAAGTATTTCTCCTTGAAAGGCGGCTTCCAACCCTCGAAATGGTGGTAACCGTATCGCCTCTTCTGGGTTTGCTCGGGACTGTGCTGGGACTGATTAAGAACTTCAATGTCCTTGCCGCAACCCCGCAGCTTTTGGAAGCAGGAGCATTGTCAGAAGGAATCGCAGAAGCCCTTCTAACCACTGCAGCCGGACTTGCAATCGCAGTGATTGCATACGCGTTCTACGTGTTCATCACGGGAGCAATTGACAGGCGGATTCGTGAGATGAATGAGTTTGCAACAAATATCGTCAAGTTGCTCGTGGAGGGAGTGCAACCATATGACCTTCAACTTTCGAAGGACCGGACGAAGGAAGCCTAAAGTCGATATCGTCCCAATGGTAGACGTAATGACGTTTCTTATCGTCTTTTTCATGCTGTTCACAACGTTTCGCACGAATCCCGCGGGACTTGACATAAAGCTGCCGCGAGCTGAGACAGCTACGCCTCAACAAGCAACAACGACTGTTGTAACGATCGATAAGTCAGGTAACGTGTATCTGGAGAATAAGCGGACATCCCTTGACAGCCTCAAAGTCGCTATCAATCAACGGATTCAGCAGAATCCCAATGAGATCGTAGTTATTAGGGCTGACTCCTCTACAAGTTACCAAAGGCTTGTAGATGTGATGGATGTAGCACGATTGGCAGGTGCGAATCGATTGGCCCTGGCAGCTGACAGACCGGTGCGGTAACCCTTGAATGAAAGGTGGTGACAGGGGTGACGCACAACGATGACAGGCTTAATATGTGGTTTTCCCTCATGGTATCCATCATACTTCATGTCGCCGTAATCCTCCTCGTTCCCATAACGGTGACACACCATATTACTGTGTACCCTGTAGAGTTCGGAGAGATCACCCAGACCTTTGCATCTACAAGGCAAGGAACTCCTACCGGCAGGCCGGTTCCGGAGACTCCCAGGCCCCAAGAAACAGCTGTACAGGCAAAAGCCGAAGAGGTAAAGGAGAATGCCCCTGAGCCCGCAGCTAAAGAGAGTGAACCTCCGGCTGAAAAGACAGAACTTGTTAAGGAGGAAGCGGAAACACCCGTTGAACCCGAGAAGGAAATGCCGGAACAAGAGGTTAAACCTGAGCCTCCTGTGACAGAACCGGAACCCGAACCTGAACCGGAACCAGAGCCGGAGCCTGAACCGGTACCCGAGCCTGAGCCGGAGCCTGAACCGGAGCCGGAACCTGAAACCGTGGAAACCGAACCTGTACCGGAACAGGAGGACCCAGGCAGAGTGCTGACAGGTTCGTCTGACGACACGATACCGATTCCTGAAGCTAAAGCAGGTTCTCATGAGACCGAGCCTCAAGAAGCTCCCACTTCCGGAGCATCAGCAGGCTCCGAACCAAGCGGCCAAACTCAAGGCTATGCTGACACAGGCACAGGGTCTTCCACTGCCACCGAAGCAGCGGAAGAGGGAGCAGAAGAAGACAAGGAAGCAGAACCGCCAAAACCTCTGGGCCATGAGTTCGGAAAAGGGGAGTCCCTCGTAGTTAACTCCGTTCCGCCGAGATATCCGAAGGATGCTCAGAACGTTGATCTTATAGGCATCGTAGGATTGGAAGTCACAGTGGATAAAGACGGCGAGGTCATCAGTGTGGATGTATCAGGGCCGTCAGGCTACTACGAACTGGATGAACAGGCAAGGAGGACAATCATTAATCTTTGGAGGTTCAAAGGCATCAACTGGCCTTATAACATTAGAGTGACAGTCTCTTTCAAAGGAGAGACAGAAGTGGACGTCACGTTCGGCGGGGTTACCGTCCTGGACAATTAAAGGAGTGTCTCTAAATGAGAATAAGTCAAAGACACTTACTGACAATTCTTGCAGTATTTACGCTGTTCATATGTATAATCGGAATCCCCAATCAGGATGATTCCATTGCATTTGCAGCCCGGTACGGAAATCTGGAAATATCCAACCAGTACATAAGGATTTTCGTGAATCAATCAGACGATGCCACAGGTAGGTTTGCAGTTGATTCCACAGGCGGCGATCCCCTAAACCCCCGAGATAACAATATGCCCCTTGTATACGGACGTCCAAGGCCATGGACTTCCTATACGACTATCCGGATAGACGGATATGATTACGTTTTCGGAGGAACGACTGAAACACGTGCAGGAAGACGCGGCATGTACGGCACCAGGATCTCCGGGCCTCAGATTGTCGCAGGCAATAGTATTGCTACTACTTGGAGGTTCGGCGATATAGAAGCAACTCAGATACTCAGTATTGTAAGGTCGACTACAACCGGGTTGCTTGACACGGCGAAGATTACCTACATAGTGACCAATTTGGGATCTACTCCCCACCAAGTGGGACTCAGGATGATGCTCGATACAATGCTGGGCTCAAACGACGGGGCTCCTTTTCGTGCGGGAGACAAGGCGATTACAACTGACACAGTATACCGTCTTGCAGAGATACCCAGATTTGTGCAGGCCTTTGATTCGCTGTCAAACCCATCAGTAACCAGCCAGGCAACACTGATAGGTGCTGATGCGACTCCTCCTGACAGAGTGATGTTTACGAATTGGGGAAATCTCGCTGACAGAGTGTGGGACGCCCTTATAGTCTCAGGCCGAGAATTCCTTCGGGAAGGTGAATACGAACTTGACAGTGCACTGGCATTGTTCTGGGAGATGAGGACACTTAATCCCGGCGAATCCAGGGAATATACCACCCTTTACGGTATGGGCGGAATCAGTATCGCACCCGGAGTCATTGCTCTCGGTGTTACATCGCCTGCGGAGGTAACCTCTGAAAAAGGTAAGCCTATTACATTCCCGATTGTGGCATATATAGAGAACAACGGGCCTACGTTGGCACTTGATGTGAGAGTAGACCTTAATCTCCCGACAGGCCTTGCTTTAGCGAAAGGCCCGAGGGGCAAGATAAGCCTGGGGAACATGGAACCTGGAGAAACACGTCAGATAGCGTGGGAAGTTACCACGAATATAGCGGAAGAGAGGACCCTAACATACAGCGTAGCCGTGGAAGCAGAAAACGCTGAGAGGAATGAGGTCTACCGTGAGGTGAAGGTTTTGGCGCCTCCGGACCTTAACATCTCTATCCTGGCACCGCCTTCATTCGGAGTTGTAGAGGATGCGTTCTATCCGTATCCTTTGAAAATCAACGCCAGGATTACGAACTCAGGCGGTGCGCCTGCATACGGCGTTAAGGCTACACTCACGCCTGAATACGGCATTGTGCTGGCTCCGATGGAGAGGGCTTCACGATTCCCCGGCCAGATTACGCCCGGCGAGGTTTGCGACATCTCCTGGTATATCGTCCCCCTTGGGGAAGCAGGGACTTTCGATTACAGGATAACTGTGGATTCACGGAACACAGATAGTCTAATGGCTGCAGGCGAAATAGCTGTGCCTCAACTGAGCTCAAGGCTACTCCTGCAGACTCCGGACTCTCCTGTTGAAACAGGCGAGTTCTTCATAGTCAGAATCCTTGCACGCAACGTACGAAGATTACAGAATGTCAGGTTTGACCTGGCTTTTGATCCGTCGATTCTCGAAGTCGTTTACGTATCCAGAGGAACTGCCTTCGTGGAAGACCAAGGCATGTCTGAATGGAGCGAGGGGGTGATCCATAACCACTTAGGCCTCTTGCAGAGTGTTAGCGGCCGCCTGACACAGCCGAAGGATGTCACAGGCGAGCTGGCGACCGTTGGCTTCAGGGCGAAAGCCCCGGGTCAAAGCCATATCTTTCTGAGTAATATTTCCCTCTTGGGAGAGGAAGGGCAAGCAGTAGTTGCCTCAGTTGAACACGGGTCTGTAGTCGTCACAGGTGAATAGCCCATCAACACAATGAACCTGGATTGGAGGGGATAAAATGAATCTTAGGAGATCACGTCTTAGTATGATTTCCTGCGTCGTCTTGGTTTCGCTCATAGTGTATCTCATCCCGTGCCACAGCGTGAGTGCTGAAATCAAAGATGTGCCCCAAGACCACTGGGCTTACCAATCAGTGAAACTACTTGTAGACAAAGGCTATCTCGGATTATACGCAGATGGAACGTTTCAAGGCACCCGAGCTGTAGACAGGTACACCCTTGCTATGGTGGTAGCAAGACTCCTAAATGAGATCGGCACAGGGCGCGTAGGCGCGACTCCTGAAGATGTCGAGTTGCTTAGGGCACTGTCAGGTGAATTCCGCGAAGAGCTTGTTCTTATCGCCAGCGAGCTGGAGATATTCAAGAACACCCTAGACGAACATGAAAAAGCCAGGGAAGTGGCACAAGAGGATATTGCGAAGCTCAATTTCACGCAGCGCGAAATGAAGGCTGAAGTTGATAAGATTATCGCAGAAATTGTTAAAGAGCAAGAAAGCCTGGCAAGCCGGATCACTCAAGTGGAAGGCAGCCTCGGTCAGCAAATAAGCGATGCCCGTGGCGATGTCAGTGAACTTGCTTCCAGAACAGATTCTGCTTTGCGAAGTCTGAACCAACAAGTCAGCGCACATGTCAGTGAATATGAAGCAAAATCCGCTCAGCTGGAGGAAGGTCTTGGCGCCCTGGTTTTGAGGCTTAACGCCATAGAACCTCAAGTAGCGGTCCTAAAAGAAGACGTAGACAGCATATCGCTTGCAGTAAGTGAAAATGCATTGGAAATAGCCCGGTCAAAGCAGGCCATTTCTGAACTGGATGAGAGAGTCCTCCGACTTACGTCGAGAACCGAGGAAGAAGGGGCATCATTTACTGATGAGCTGGATGCGCTTCGTCAAAAGACCCTGAGCCTGGAAGAGACTCTCCGAACTGAACGCGGCGCAAGGGTGTCAACGTACACCTCGCTGGAGAGCGGACTTTCAACCCTGTCAACGGATCTTGCAGCTTTCAAAGCACAGACAGCCAAAGACCTTGACGGGTTGCGCAAGGAGAACGGCCTTCTCAAGGTGCTCTTGGGCCTTGTTGCAGTCCTTGGAATAGTCATCAAGTGACTTGCTTCCATGGCTAATCCAGGTGGCATGTGTCATTTAGAAATGATACACGCAGCTTTGTATCATCAGTGTATGTAATCATGCTTAAGCTGGCGTTTGCCAGATCAAACCGACGCCGCTCCGACGGCTCAAGGCCTAAAACGTGGCAAAGTGTCAGCTTTATCGGACCGCTGTGGGCGACAATACATACGGACGAACCTTGATGGGTTCTGATGATCTCCAAGACTTTCGGAATAACCCTATCCCTGAGCTCGGTGTATGACTCACCGCCAGGGATAGGGTTGTTCACCGAGTCATACAGCCAGCGTTCAACGAGCTCACTCTGCTCCTCCAGGAGTCTTTCAAACTCCTTGCCTTCCCACTCTCCGAAATCTATCTCACGAAGCTCCTTAAGTTGAATTACCGGAAGCCTGTGCTGTTCCGCTATGAAGCGCGCGGTATCAATCGCTCTTGTAAGATCGCTGGAGTAAACAGCGTCAAGCTCTATTCCCCGAAGCCTCCTGGCAACTTTTTCCGCTTGCAGCCTGCCTAATTCAGAAAGCGGCACATCGGAATGCCCTTGGAATCTCCTTTCATCGTTCCATTTGGTTACTCCGTGTCGTACAAGATATAATCGTGTAGTCATATGACAACCTCCTTATAACAGTCTATAATAGCGTATAGTGCATCCTCAATGTCCGCCTGAGGCCGGATAAGAGGAAATCCTAATGGTAAGATGAAATTACTTACCAGGAGGAATCCACGTGGAAGACATCAAAAGCCTTTTACCTGACGAACTGAAAAGCTTTATGGTATCGCTGGGGCAACCTTCTTACAGAGGCAGCCAGGTATTCTCATGGCTCCATAAGCACCTTGTCTATTCTTTTGACGATATGACCAATTTACCTCTTGGCCTTCGCAAAAGGTTGGGGGAGACAGCATTTATAACATCGCTTAACATACTCTCGAGAACTGAAGGCCGGAAAGGTACAGTCAAGTACCTGATGGAAACCTACGACAAAAACGCAGTAGAAGCCGTGAGAATGGAATACAAGTACGGTATAACTGCCTGTCTTTCGACCCAGGTAGGCTGCAAGATGGCTTGCTCATTCTGTGCATCAGGGCAGTCAGGGTTCATCCGTAACCTTACTACATCCGAGATAGTGGATCAAGCCCTCAAGATTCAAAAGGATGTATCGCGCTTCAGTTCTGATATCGGGAATATAGTCCTTATGGGTACAGGGGAACCCCTTGACAACTACGAAGCATCAGTCAAAGCACTACGTCTTTTCAATGCCAAGGAAGGACTGGGGATTAGTTTTCGCCGTATGGCTGTGTCAACCTGTGGATTAGTCCCCGGAATACGCAGGCTTGCGGAAGAAGGGATCCCTGTAACCCTCTCGATTTCGCTACACGCAGCCACAGACGACCTTCGTGACAAGCTGATGCCGATAAATCGGCGATATCCCATCCCTGAATTGCTGGATGCAGCAGCCTTTTACAGGGAACGTACAGGCAGACGGGTAACTTTCGAGTATACGGTGATCCAGGACGTAAATGACAGCCCAGCCTGTGCGCGTCAACTTGCAAAGCTGCTCCAAGGACAGATGGCCCATGTAAACTTGATTCCTTTTAATCCTATTGATGAAAGAGAATTTGTGCGCCCTACGATTCACCGGATGAACACATTTCAAAAGATACTGGAAGAGGCGTCGATTCCTACAACTGTTAGAAGGGATCTGGGCTTGGATGTCCACGCAGCCTGCGGTCAGTTACGTCCAAGGTATTGCAGGTAGGGTGATTCAAGGTTATACTTCCTTTTAGACGCTCTTGAACGGGGGTGGATTATATGGAGGCCTCCGCCCGTAGTGACATTGGACTTGTCAGGGCTGTAAACGAAGATTCTTTCCTGGTAACAGATGTACTGTTTGCTGTCGCTGACGGTCTGGGTGGGCACGAGGCAGGAGAAGTCGCAAGTAGGATGGCTATAGATCTACTTGAAGAACACTTGCCGTATTTTCGAAGCAATCCGGCGGACAAACTGAGAGAGACATTCACACGGATTAATACTGCCATTCATCAACGTTCCATGAGCGATGAGAATTGCAAAGGCATGGGTACTACACTGACTGCTCTGCTTATCCAAGACGGTACAGCATATATCGGACATGTAGGAGACAGCAGAGCGTATCTCGTAAGAGACAACGTCATATATCAGCTGACCGAAGATCACTCAGTAGTAGGCGAACTTGTCAGGCTGGGGCTTTTGACTAAGGGCGAAGCAAAAACCCATCCGCAAAGGCACCTTTTGACCCGTGCTATCGGCACATTGCCCGAAGTAGATATAGAGATTGTCAATTCCAAGATCGAACCGGGAGACCGTTTCATCCTGTGTACTGACGGGTTATCAGAAGCAATAGAGGACTCAGGAATTCTGGATGTAGTTACGTCCAATCAAACCCCGCCGCAAGTTGTAGATGAACTTATTAACCTTGCAAACCGAAACGGGGGACATGACAATGTCACGGTTATTGCTGTATTTGTCGGCGCAGAAACCTGAAATACGAAGCAGGTGAGGTATTAAACATGGTCGGGGAGGTTCTCGGCAAGAGATATAAAATACTCTCGAAGATAGGTTCAGGCGGGATGGCGGAAGTATATAAAGCCTACTGCCAGACCCTTCATCGGATAGTTGCAATAAAAGTCCTCATGCCCCAGTTTGCATCAAATGAAGAATTTGTTGAGCGTTTTCGCAGGGAAGCTCAAGCAGCCGCACGACTCTCACACCCCAATATTGTCAGCATATACGACGTAGGCAAGGATGAAGAACATTACTACATTGTAATGGAGTATGTACGGGGTACAAGCCTCAAAGAGGCTATTAAGAAATCCGGCTATCTGCCGCCGCAGAGGGCTGCAAGGATAGCCTGGCAGATCCTGGCTGCGCTGCAGCATGCTCACGAAAACGGGATCATACACAGAGATATCAAACCCCATAATGTCATGGTGACAACAGACGAAAGAGTGAAGGTCACAGATTTCGGTATCGCAAGGGCGCTTCATGGGTCGAATCTAACTGACACAGGGACTATAATCGGAACGGTAAACTACTTTTCACCCGAACAAGTCCGGGGCGAGGCAGTAGAAGCACAATCTGATATCTATTCAACAGGCGTTGTTCTGTATGAAATGCTCACAGGCACAGTGCCTTTTAAGGGCGAAAGCTCCATTTCCATAGCCTTGCAGCATCTGAACACTTCTGTGACTCCTCCTACAGAACTGAATCCTGAGATACCGAAAAACCTTGAACGGGTAGTCCTCAAGGCAATGGAGAAAAATCCTTCCCGCCGCTATCAGGATGCAAGGCAAATGATGCGAGCCTTGGAACCATATGCTTTCCCCGGGAACGAGTACGACACTGTCAATAACGATGTCCATTTGGCAAATGAGACTACTATCACGGATCTGGCCAGAGATGACTTGTCATCTCAGTCAGACTCCCTAGACTTCGTGGAGGAGACTCAGGTGAGACGTAAACCCAAGAACAGTAATGCACGGCGTACTGTTTTCGTGACCTTGTACATTCTTCTTGCTCTGCTTGCCGTTGCAGCCGGTATCATGTTTATGTTGCCTCAATTGCTTTACGTAGAAGAAGTGAGAGTTCCGGATTTCGCAGGGAAAACCCTTGAAGAAGCAGAGAGCCTGGCAGCAAAGGCGCATGTGCGGCTTGATGCTCCTGACTTTCGCCATGATGACACGATTCCGGCAAATCGCGTAATATCCCAGCGACCGGCCGCCTATGAAAAAGTAAAAATGAACAGCAAGGTCACATTGATAGTGAGCCTTGGAAAAGAGACTGTGGAAATGCCTGATCTTGTAGGAATGGATCTCCGTGAAGCCCTTCTAGAACTGGAAAGGCTAGAACTCGAGCTAGGGCCTCAAACGAGAATGCACAGTGATGAGGTGGAAATCGACAAGGTGGCGTCGCAATCGCCGGAGGCAGGAGTCCAGGTGGAAAAAGGCACTTTAGTGGAGATCGTACTCAGTGACGGCCCTGAGCCGCTAATAATAACAGTTCAGGATTTCCGAGGTATGAACATCGCTGAAGCCGAATCTCTCCTGGGGATCTCGGGTTTGGTTAAGGGGAGAGTAACGGAAGAAGCCAGGGAAGGCGCAGAACCCGGAACGATCATCAGTCAGATGCCGGAGCCTGGAGAATTCGTCAGACTGGGCTCAGGCGTGGACTTCGTTGTAGCAAAGGGTCAAGATACGTCGTCTCTCCTTGACGCGATTACACCTATCTCAAGTCTCGTCACTATCGTGGTTCCTCCGGGTGCAGACTCACAAGAGGTCAAAATCCGTATCAACGACTACTATGGTGAAAGAGACTACTACGTCGGCATGCACAGTCCCGGCGAGCGCATTGAAAAACAGATTAACGCGTGGGGCAGACAGATGAGGATTAGGGTCTATATCGGGGGAGTGCTCTATCGCGATGAAACTGTTCCCAAAGGATAACAGGAGGGCGGTGGATGCCTGAAGGACGTGTTATCAAGGCTTATTCAGGCCACTATTACGTAAGTTACGGCGATACGGTTGTTGACTGCAAGTTACGGGGAAGGTTCCGTAAAGAGGACAAAGATGTCCTTGTAGGAGACATGGTGTCATTTACATGCACTGACCCCGGGTGCATGTACGGAGTCATTGAAGATGTTCTTCCACGAAAAACACGCCTTTTGAGGCCGCTTGTGGCAAACATAGATCAGGCTGTCGTTATTATAGCATGCAGCGAACCCGAACCTGACCTGGAGCTGCTTGACAAAATCCTTGTTCAAGTCGAGGCGAGCTCCTTGGAGGTTTTGATATGCCTAAACAAAATCGATCTTGTAAGTAGGTATGCTGCTGACAAATTAGCTAAACCGTATAGGCTGGCAGGATACAAAGTCATAAAGACCAGTGCCAGAGCAGGTTGGGGAATAAAGAGACTGCGGAGAGAGCTTTCAGAAAAGATATCTGTGTTCGCAGGGCCGTCAGGTGTAGGGAAGTCAGCGCTGCTTAACGCTTTGGAGCCGGGGCTCCGGCTTCAAACAGGCGAGGTAAGCGCAAAAACCGGCAGAGGCCGCCATACTACCCGCCATGCGGAGCTCCTCAAAATCCAGCCCGGAGGATATGTAGTGGACACACCCGGCTTTTCCAAGCTGGAGCTTGACGGGATAGACACCACATCCCTGGGGTACCTGTTTCCCGAGTTCGGAGTACCCACGCAAAACTGCAGGTTTTCCACATGCCTCCATCATAAGGAGCCTGAATGCGGTGTTAAAGAGGCTGTGTCAGCAGGGGAAATCGCCAAACATCGGCACGACAACTACCTTAAGCTTTTACTTGAGATAACGGAAAGGGAAAGGAGAAGAGGGAAATGACGGTAAGAGTCGCTCCATCAATACTATCAGCGGATTTCGCAAATCTCACTGAATCCATCAGAACTGTGGAAACCGCTGATCTGCTCCATGTGGATGTAATGGACGGCCACTTTGTTCCCAATATAACAATCGGCCAGCCTGTTGTAAGAAGCCTAAGGAAAGCGACACATCTCCCCCTTGACGTCCATCTCATGATAGATAATCCAAGCCTCTACATTGAAGACTTTGCCGAAGCAGGCAGCTCCATTATTACAGTCCATGCAGAAGTATCCTGTCATCTGCATAGGCTCCTCAATTCTATAAGAGATGCCGGCTGCTCGCCCGGAGTTGCACTCTGTCCTGCAACCCCGGCTGTTATGATTGAGCATATTATCCACATGGTAGACCTTGTACTTGTCATGACTGTAAACCCGGGATTCGGGGGACAAGATTTCATACCTGAAATGGTGACGAAAATCAGGCAAGTACGGGAGATGATTGATAGAACAGGCCGCGAGATTGACCTTCAAGTTGACGGTGGAATTAACGATGTCACTGCCCCTATCGCGGTACAAGCCGGAGCCAACGTGTTAGTTGCAGGGAGCTATATATTTGAGAGCCCTGACCCCGCTGAACGTCTCCAACGCCTTCGCGCCGCCCGTCGGGTCTAGTCCGAAAAGGTAGCCGGTTGCATCAATTCCCTATGTTTACCTGGTGTTTTCCCTCGATGAACCGAGGGCTTTATGTTATAATCCAGACAGTCATTGGATAAAAGGGAGAGGGAAGGGATTGCAACTTTTCGGGCTTGACATCAAAAGGATCATAGTTGTATTCGTCATCGCCCTCCTTCTGCTCTACGGAGGAAGTGCCGCAAGCTACAGTCTGCAAGTAAAGAGACCTCTCCATGAATTCTTTACAGGCCAAGCCGGTGTCATTGATTACTCCGTTGGGAAGACCGGAGGAGGTCTTTACGTACAGGTGGAGCTTGACAATACGGAAGACATCCAGTCTTTGTACGCCCATCTTTCGGCAGGTATTACTGAAGCCACAGGCAGACATGTTGCGGTTCTCGATGTTATTGATAATCGCAATGACGAGCTGGAAGACACCTTCCGTACAATGCGCATTTATATCGAGGAAGCGCTTGTAACAGGAGGATTTCATGCTATGGTCCAAGCCATTGATGAGACAGCGAAAGAAGCTGTACTGGATAGATGGACTGTAGGAGTGGATTCAAACTACGTGTATGTACAGTTGCACCTGGGAGAGCACTACCTGTATGAAATCATTCCCAGGTCCAAAACCGAGACTTAAGAGAGGATGAAGCAACTTCCATGGCAAAGGAGATTGGAATCGGGGCGGCCCTTGCAGGGATTACATTCCTGGCTGCCTCAGGTTACGATATAACCCTGTTTCTCCTGGTTGCAGTATTCGCTGCAGCCATGTGGCTGATCAGGTCTACTACTCCCATGGGAAAGCGTTTTCAAATAATAGGAGGAAACAAACAGGATCACAGGAGCATCCAAGTGTCCTTCGAAGGAATAGGCGGACAGGAAGTAGCAAAGCGCGAACTATTGGAAGCCTTGGAGTTTATCGTTGATTCTGAACGTTCACGGAAACTGGGAATTAGGCCTATCAAAGGGATCTTGTTGACCGGCCCTCCGGGTACGGGAAAGACCCTCCTTGCAAAAGCCGCTGCCAACCATACAAACAGCGTTTTCGTGGCGTCTTCAGGTTCAGAGTTTATCCAGATGTATGCAGGCGTAGGCGCGCAGAGGGTACGTCAGCTGTTTTCAACTGCAAGATCTTCTGCATTACAGGAAGGCCGAAACTCAGCAGTAATATTCATAGATGAGATAGAAGTCCTCGGAGGAAAACGGGGCAGGCACAGCAGCCATCTTGAATACGATCAAACTCTTAACCAACTCCTTGTGGAGATGGATGGCATAAACCCGTACGATGATGTCAGAGTGCTGGTAATAGCAGCCACGAACAGGGCAGATCTCCTTGATCCTGCTCTTACCAGGCCCGGCAGGTTTGATCGTATAGTGCGGGTGGACCTTCCTGACAGACAGGGAAGGCTTCACATACTCAAGATTCACTCCGGGGAAAAACCTCTGGAAGAGAATGTGGATCTCGACGAGATTGCCAGAGATACTCTGGGTTTCTCCGGTGCGCACCTGGAGAACTTGATGAACGAAGCTGCCATATTGTCAATGAGAAAGGGAAAGGCCACCATAGGCCAGGATGAACTGAGAGAAGCCATAGACAAGGTCATTATGGGGGAGAAGCTGGACCGTCGTCCGATCGATGAAGAGATTGCGAGAATCGCACATCATGAGGTAGGCCATGGCATAGTCGGTGAAGTCTTAAGGCCGGGTTCCGTGTCCACTATTACGGTAATGCCAAGAGGCCAGGCCTTAGGTTACACCAGGCATTCACAGGAAGAAGATTGTCACCTGTACACCCGTGGTTACCTGGAAGACCGCATAGCCATACTTCTTGCAGGCTCAGTTGCAGAAGAGCTTGCATTTGGATCGAAGTCCACGGGTTCGTCCAACGACTTTCAGCAAGCACTGGAGATCTCACGCACACTGATCAACGCAGGGTTGTCCGATGCAGGAATCGCGAGTGTTGATGAACTTCCGAAGCAGGTGTATTATGAGACAGTAAGCGCTATCCTTGCGACTCAGGAACAAAGGGCCAAGACGATTCTGGAGTCCAGATTAAATGCGCTTAGAGAGATCAGTGCCTCAATAATTGAGAGTGAGAAGATTGAAGGCGAAGAATTTCGCAAAATGCTGGGCACAGAGGGCACCGGTATGAAAGCAAGTTGATAAAGTCAGCCTGCAAGGAGGACGTACGGATTTGAATGCTGAGATCTTGATGGTTGGTACTGAATTGCTCCTTGGACACGTTGTGGATACAAACTCTGCTTATATCGGTAGCAAGCTCGCAGAGATAGGGATTGATCTTTACCGAAAAACAGCGGTAGGAGATAACAAACTAAGGGCTAAGGCAGCGCTTGGTGAAGCCCTGTCCCGGGCAGACATTGTGATTATAACAGGCGGGCTTGGCCCGACTGAAGACGATATTACCCGCGAGGTAGTCTCAGAGACCCTTGGCATAAAGCAAGCCTACTGCGATGAAGCAATAACCCATGCTTTGTCCATACTGAAAAGAAGCGGGCATCAAAGCCAGGAAAACGTAAGGCGCCTGGGACTGGTCCCTGAAGGCGCAATTCTAATACCCAACCCTCGCGGCACAGCATGTGGTTTGATAATCGAGAAGATGGGCAAGCACATAATCTGCCTTCCGGGTGTGCCCGGAGAAATGCAGACGATGATGGATCTTGAAGTCATTCCTTACCTGGCACGCCTTGAAAGCGGAAGCCAGGTAATCACCTCAAGGACATTGAAAATCCTCGGTCCGGGAGAGGCTGAAGTCGAGAGGAAGATCAGCCATCTGATCCACAGTCAATCCAACCCGACAATAGCTCCTTTAGTATCCGTAGGCGAAGTCATGCTGAGAGTAACTGCAAAAGCCCACTCACAAAAAGAAGCCCACTTGATGATTGATAAAGTAGAAACCGATCTAAGGGAGCACTTAGGTAATGACATCTACGGAACAGGAGACGATGAAATCCAGCACAGCGTCGTAAGGCTTTTGAAAGAACGGAACCTTACATGTGCGGTGGCGGAATCAGTTACAGGAGGGCTCATTTCTCATAAGCTCACCGAAGTGCCTGGCTGCTCCGAGGTGCTGCAGCTTGCGATAACCGGCTACAGCAACGCTGCGAAAGAAAAGGTTCTAGGCGTTTCCGGTTCCTACATAGAGCGGTATTCTGCAGTCAGCAGGGAAGTTGCGCTTCAGATGGCCGGAGGGATCCTTTCTCTCTCCGGTGCTGACGTCGCTATCTCAACTACAGGATTCGCAGGCCCCGCTGCAACAGATCACGAGTCAGACAAAGTAGGGCTGGTTTACATAGGGTTGGCGTGGAAGCACGGGATTAGCGCCGGACGTTTTCAATTCTACGGAACCCGCAGCGAGGTCAAGGAGAGGACCGCAAAAAGAAGCCTTGATATCCTCAGGAGACACCTGTTACGTCACTATTAAGTATGAACTTGTAATGATATAAGGATGGTACAAGAAGGCAATATCGGACATTAGTAGAATCATATACTTAAGATTATCATCTACCTGTTTAACCCGGGTTGAACTGGAGGCTTAAGATTGGATACTGTTCGGTGCTTTGTCGCGGTATTCCTCCATCAGTCTCTTCACAGAGAAATAACAACCCTTCAAAAGAGATTGTCACACAGTGGAGCGGATATCAAATGGGTCGAACCTTGTAATCTGCACTTTACCTTGCAGTTTCTGGGAGACGTTGAGGAAACACGTATACCCGCTGTTTCTGATGCCTTGAGAAAATGTGTAGCTGATTTCCATAGCTTTAAACTACAACTTGACAGTGTCGGAGCGTTTCCTAATCTACATAACCCACGGGTGTTGTGGGTAGGCGTAGGCAGTGGCAAAGAACAATTGACATCTCTTTCGTCAACGATAGAAGAAGCCATGAAAATGCAGAGTTTTAAGCGAGACAAGAGAGGCTATTCTCCGCACCTTACCATAGGGAGAGTCAGGTCTTCTCGAAACCTAAAGGCCCTTCATGAGAGGTTAGACTCCTGTATTAAACTGTCAGGGAATATGGAAGTTCGGGAAATTCAGTTTACTGCCAGCGAATTAACACCGAAAGGGGCTATATATACTCCGATTGACGTCATTCCTCTAAATCTCCCTTGCGAGGCATGACGCATAAGTGATATAATAAGGTAAACAGGGAACAGGTGTTCTTGTTAAGAGATTCATCATTGCCGTGGACAAGCACGGGAAGAAGGGAGAGCCCTATGGACAAAGATAAGAAAAAAGCCCTTGATATGGCGTTATCCCAGATAGAAAAGCAATTCGGGAAAGGCTCCATAATGAAGCTGGGTGATGCGGACACTCATTTTGAGATTGAAGCAATTCCTACGGGAGCCTTGTCTTTAGATATTGCATTAGGTGTGGGGGGCGTACCACGGGGACGCGTCGTTGAGATTTACGGCCCCGAGTCATCAGGCAAAACAACAGTGGCTCTTCATATAATCGCTGAAACACAGAAAATGGGTGGCATTGCAGCATTTATCGATGCAGAGCACGCTCTGGATCCGGTCTACGCATCCCGGTTAGGTGTTGACACGGATAACCTTCTCATCTCACAGCCTGATACAGGAGAACAGGCTCTGGAAATAGCTGAAGCTCTCGTAAGAAGCGGCGCCATAGACGTACTAGTCATAGACTCTGTGGCAGCATTGACCCCAAGGGTCGAGATTGAAGGCGAAATGGGAGATTCTCATGTCGGGCTGCAAGCCAGGCTTATGTCGCAAGCCCTTCGCAAACTGACTGCAGTTATAGGCAAGTCACGGACATGCGCAATATTTATTAACCAGATACGTGAAAAAGTCGGTGTAATGTTTGGAAACCCTGAGGTCACTCCGGGCGGCAGAGCCTTGAAGTTCTATGCCACTGTACGTCTGGAGGTAAGGAGAGTAGAGTCGCTCAAACAAGGTCAACAGATAATAGGCAGCCGTACAAGGGCAAGAGTTGTAAAGAACAAAGTCGCCCCACCGTTCCGTGACGCAGAATTCGACATTCTTTACGGACAAGGCATTTCCCGCGAAGGAACCATACTTGACCTGGGAGAAGCAACCAACATCATAACAAGAAGCGGCACATGGTATTCATACGGCGATATCAGACTCGGCCAGGGCAGGGAAAACGCAAGGAACTTCTTAAAAGAGAATCAGGATATTTCATGGGAAATCGAAAGCAAGATTCGTGAAATATCGGGCCTGAAACCCCTTAAAGTGCAGCAAGATGCGAAAGGTGACCAACCTCAATAGATTCAGGTTGCTTCTGCAAGCATAATAATATTGTTTCGGTGCTCAAGGCTTAGGAAGGATAGGTTCTATCCTTCCTTTTTATTTTGCGGAGTGCATGCGAAAGAGAGGACTTTCTTTGCCAAACGAGAAAATGTATGATATCAGAGGTGACACTTATAAGACAGGGCTAATGGATAGTGTAGGGAAACATGGAGAAGACTAGAAAACACGGAAGGCAATACGTCCTTCGCCTCCTTGCAATAAGGGATCGTACTGAGGCAGAGCTTAAAGAAAAACTGCGGAAAAAGGGGTTTAATGAAGAAGTCATAACCTGTGTCATAACGGAAATGCAACAGCTAGGTTATGTGGATGACACCAGATACGCTATGCATTTTGCCAAGGTGAGGGCAACTTACGACAAACTGGGGCCGGGCCGCATTCTTCTTGAACTCAAGAAACGCGGCATACCGAAAGACTTGGCTGAAACCGCTACAAGGAGCGTTTTTCCGGAAGGCAAAGAAGAAGCCAATGCCTTTGACCTTGCAACCCGGTGGATTGCACGTAACTGTACAGATGAAAAGGACAAAAGCAAAAGGAGGTTGTACGGGTACCTGGCGAGACGCGGATTTACTCCTAATGTCATCATGGACACACTCAGTAAAGTGTTGAAGTAGGTAGGGGCATCAAGGGGTCTACCTTGACACTTTTCCGGCGAAAAGGTACAATAGCGATGAATTCCGGTTCCCGCCGGAGATAGAAGGCTCCGGCACTAGACCAACTGACTATAACTTGAGTCTTTTATCTAGTGGCCGAGTTCGCGCTCGGCATTATTTATGAAAAGGAGGTGTATACAATATCGCTGCAAGTATACTAATGACAATAGCTGCCGTCGTAGCCGGCTTCGCTATTGGATATTTTGTCAGGCGGATTCTTGCTGAAGCGAAGATCGGTTCTGCAGAACAGGCTGCCAGGAAAATCGTTGAAGAAGCTGAAAAAGAGGCTGAAGCAGCCAGGCGCGAGATTCTCCTGGAAGCCAAGGAAGAAGCACACCGCCTTCGTACCGAAATCGAGCAAGAAAGCCGTGCACGACGAGGGGAGCTTCAAAGAAGTGAGAGAAGGCTTTTTCAAAAAGAAGAAAGCCTTGATCGAAAAGCAGAGGCTCTTGAACGCAGAGAGGAAGCAATTAACAGAAAAGAAAGAGAGCTTGATGGCCTCAAGAAAGACCTTGAACATGTATATGAACAGCAAAGGGCTGAGCTTGAACGCTTGTCAGGTTTATCATCAGATGAAGCCAGAGAACTTCTCCTTAAGAACATAGAAGAAGAAATCCGTCATGAAGCTGCAATAATGATACGTGATATCGAAGCAAGAACGAAGGAAGAAGCGGATCGAAAAGCAAGAGAGATTATTGCAACTGCGATCCAGCGTTATGCAGCTGATCATGTTGCTGAAATAAGTGTATCTGTGGTAACCCTTCCCAATGACGAGATGAAAGGACGAATAATCGGCAGGGAAGGGAGAAACATACGAACCATTGAAACCCTCACCGGAGTTGACCTTATCATTGATGATACTCCGGAGGCAGTGATCTTGTCAGCGTTTGACCCGGTCAGACGTGAGGTAGCTAAAATCGCTTTAGAGAAACTGATAAATGACGGGCGAATCCACCCTGCGAGAATCGAAGAGATGGTGGAGAAAGCACAAAAAGAAGTTGATAGCATAATTAAAGAAGAAGGGGAAGGCGCTGCTATTGAAGTAGGAGTTCACGGCCTTCATCCGGATCTCATTCGCCTGCTTGGGAAATTGCGATTCAGAACCAGTTTTGGACAGAACGTGCTGAGACACTCTATTGAAGTGGCTCACCTTGCAGCAGGCATGGCAGCCGAACTGGGCGCCAATGTGATGGTAGCGAAACGGGCAGGCCTTCTTCATGACATCGGTAAAGCCGTAGATCATGAGGTTGAAGGGCCGCACGTTCAGATAGGCGTAGACCTTGCACGAAAGTATAAGGAGTCTCCTGAGGTAATACACGCAATTGCAGCCCACCACGGGGATGAAGATCCTTATACGATCGAAGCAGTCCTTGTCCAAGCCGCAGACGCAGTGTCAGCAGCGCGTCCGGGAGCCAGGCGTGAGACGTTGGAAGCATACATGAAGCGCCTTGCTAAGCTTGAAGAAGTCGCGAATTCCTTTGAGGGAGTAGAAAAGTCTTTTGCGATCCAGGCAGGCCGAGAGATCAGAATAATGGTAAAACCTGATAAGATCGATGACTTAACTGCTGTTCGGCTTTCCAGGGAGATCGCTTCGAAGATCGAAAAAGAACTGGATTACCCTGGACATATTAGGGTGACTGTAATCAGGGAAACTCGAGTAGTGGATTACGCGAAGTAAAATGCTATCGGGGATCTGGGGCGAGGATCTCTCGCCCCAGACAGATTTAGAAGGCCTGTCTTAGCAGGAGTTTTTGCCTTAATAACGAACTCTTGGTTAAGCTGGGAGGACACAGGGTAAGGAGGGGTGGTCATTATGGAAAACACTGATGCTCAATTAGAAGCTATATCTGAAAGCACTGCAAACAGCGTAAGTCTTCTCATCTCCATCCTGGTTCGCTATCCTGAGATAGCGACTGTAAATTTTGATCCGGAGGGGAAGATTCTTAAGTTTACATTTATGACATCATCTCCCGTATCCAGCGAAAAGTGGAACGACTTCTGCTACAAGCTCAATGAGAGTGTGGAAGTCTACTCCTCTCTGGTTCACAGAGGTGTTCCCCAGGTCAAAGCAGATCGATTGGATTTTGACAGTGTATCTATTGTAGAAATATCCCGGGATGTTGCCACCCTGACCCAAGAGGAAATCTCTCTTATAATTGAACTTGCCAGAGCTGCACTGGGTCCTGATCTGATAACCGAAGGGGCCGGTGAAGAAGGCGAATTCGAAGAAGAACTGGTATATCAGGACGAGATGATCGCAACTATGTTAGATGATTTGAGAGAGTCTGTGCAGCAAAGAAAGCTAATAGGCTTTCGTGAAGAAGGACGTGTTCTTGTCTTTAACAAGCAGACTGAGCGAACAAAATCCCGCAACTCAAGGAGGACATAGGTTGAATCTTATCTTCATAGGCGATATTGTCGGCAGGCCCGGGCGCCGTGCAGTGAAGACAGTATTGCCCGAACTCATCGAGACTTACGATCCTTGTGCCATAATAGCGAATGGGGAAAACGCGGCAGGAGGCGTTGGCCTGACTCAGGAGACTGCTGAAGAGCTGTTTGACTTAGGAATCACGGTCCTGACAACAGGCAACCATGTATGGCAGAAGAAAGAATTCTACCGATTTCTCGAGGATGCCCCAAACGTCCTGCGTCCTGCTAATTATCCGCCTGGAGCTCCGGGTAAAGGCTCTACCGTCGTAGCCCTTGAGAATGGAATCAGACTCGGTGTCGTGAACCTGATAGGCCGAGTATTCATGTCTCCTCTTGACTGTCCGTTCAGAGTCGCTGACAGCATTGTAACTGAGCTCTCAGATAAATGTGACTTGATCGTCGTTGATTTCCATGCTGAAGCCACTTCTGAGAAGATCGCTTTGGGTTGGTTTCTAGACGGCCGGGTTGCATGCGTTGTTGGGACCCATACCCACGTGCAGACTGCAGATGAAAGAATTCTCCCCGAAGGCACAGGCTACATATCTGACTTAGGCATGACAGGCCCGATAAACTCGGTTCTCGGAGTCAAGACTGACATCATAATAGACCGCTTCCTCACAGGGCTGCCTAAGCGGTTTCTTATTGCGTCAGGGCCGGCTGAATTGTGCGGTGCAGTGGTTACTGTTGATGATTGCACCGGCAAGACTAAAGCAATCCTGAGGATTAGAGAAGCTGCTCTTGACTGACATCCATCTCCTTGCTTCTTGTTTACCGCATCCGGTCATACATTTCCCATCAGCTTTTTTTAAATGTACATGAAAAAGTAGCAGGAATATAATACCTTAATATGTAATACTTCATCCATAACCGGTGTTCCAGGCCATACAAGGAGGAATTTAATATGGAAGTCCTCAAAGTGTCCGCTAAGTCAAATCCCAATTCTGTGGCAGGTGCGTTGGCAGGAGTTGTTAGGGAACGGGGAGGTGCCGAAGTCCAGGCAGTAGGTGCCGCCGCGCTGAATCAAGCTGTTAAGGCTGTTGCCATTGCCAGAGGTTTTGTGGCGCCAAGCGGTATAGACCTGGTGATGGTCCCTGCATTTACTGATGTAGAGATTGACGGGGAAGAAAGAACTGCGATCAAGCTGATCGTACAACCTAGGTAAGGCCGTAACGAACAGTACATGGCCATGGATGGCGAAATCGGATAAAAATTCTTAAAGGTATCATGGTCATTGAGGAAGAAGTCTTTTTGTGACAAGTGGGAGGGTGAACCGGAAAAAGAGGTGTCACCCAGGTGATTAAAGGCAAAAAGACTTTGCTTCGTCCGCTGGATATCGCCGATGTAACGGACATATGTCAAGATGAGTATCTGTCTCAAGTAAATGCTCGCACTACAAGGATGTTCGCCATAGAGGCAGATGACAATGTACTTATTGGAGATATCGGCCTTGTAGAAATCAACTGGCGCAGGAAAGAAGCCGAACTGGTGGTTAGGATAGGGCACCCGGAGTATATCGGCAAAGGTTACGGGTATGATGCCATTTCATCCCTGCTGGATTACGTGTTTTCCACCACCAGGCTGGATCGGATTTACCTTAGAGTGCTGGCAGACAACTTACGGGCGGTAAAGTGTTTCGAGAAATGCGGTTTCCGCAAGAATTGGGTAATGGCAAGAAGGATTTCTCACGAAGGGAGTCCCAAGAGACTCTTTCTCATGGCCATTGAACGAGACATGCAACAAAGGGAGACTCGTGGAAACCGGACTTCGTAGTACATAGGAACTGCACATAACAAGTGAATAACGAGGGAAAGCAGCCCTGGCATTACCTTGCCGGGGCTGTGTTTATTTTGTCGAAAAATTTTTCCATGCACAAGAAGGAGTTTTTGCATAAGTATAGAAGAGAATTGTTGCCAATGTGGGGCAAAGTGGGGAGAAGTGGTGAATTTGGAGACGCCGATGTTCATAGGAACTTATGAACACAGTATTGACGATAAGGGTAGACTGGCGATCCCTGCAAAGTTCAGAAGCGGGCTGGAAGGGAGTTTCTTTGCCACCAGAGGATTGGACAAATGTCTGTTTATCTTCCCGAAAAGTGAATGGGACAGACAACTCGCGGAATTCGCACGACTCCCCCTTACAATGCGCGATGCCAGAGCATACAGTAGGCTGTTCTTCTCAGGAGCATGTGAGTGTGAATTGGATAAGCAGGGACGAATCAACATCCCGGCTTACCTCAGAGAATACGCCGGACTCAAGAAAGACGTGGTAGTCATAGGCGTCATGAACAGGATTGAAGTATGGAGCCTGGAAGTCTGGACGGGTTATAGAAGCGAAGCCGAGGAATCCTATGAGGAGATAGCTGAAAAACTGGCTAACGGCAGCATTGACAGTGTGGGTTAGGAAGCCTCGAGAACAGATTGATGACTGAAATGACAGAAAGCAAAAACGGAAGATATCATACTCCGGTTATGCTCGACGAGGTGATCTGGCTTATGAATCCTAAGCCGGGCGGAACCTACGTCGACTGCACATTGGGAAGCGGTGGACACACCTTGGGTCTAGTGGAACGTATGGGCACCGGAGGCACAATTGTAGGGATAGACAGGGACGAAGATGCAATTGCAGCAGCAAAGAGAGAACTGAAACACTGCAGTGATTCACTAATCTTCGTTAATGGAAGCTTCAGTGAGTTAGAGGAAATCGTAAGAAGTCTCGACATTGAGCAGGTTGACGGGATCTTGTTTGATCTCGGAGTCTCAAGTTACCAATTGGACGAACCTCTCCGAGGCTTCTCATATACGGAAAACGGCCCCCTTGACATGCGAATGCAGCAAGGAAAAGGGGTGTCCGCAAGCGACCTTGTAAACAATTTGCCTTTTGAGGAGCTTAGAGACATTCTCAAAGACTACGGTGAAGAACGCTGGGCATCACGCATAGCAGAATTCATAGTAAAACGCCGAGATACAGCACCGATACTGACCACAGGTGAACTCGTTGAGGTGATTAAAGCGGCAATCCCGGCAAGTGCCAGGAGATCAGGACCGCATCCTGCACGGAGAACGTTTCAAGCTCTTCGAATCGCAGTAAACCGTGAATTGGATGAGCTAAGAAGTGGGCTGGGCCAGGCTGTAAGAATCCTGGCCCCAGGTGGAAGACTGGTGGTTATATCTTACCACTCGTTGGAGGACAGAATCGTCAAGACTGTATTTCGCAAAATGTCCGGGTCGAGAAACCAAGGCTGTCTTCGAATTCTGACAAAGAAGCCTATAATCCCCAGCAAGGAAGAGGTTATCTCAAATCCCAGGTCCCGGAGTGCAAAGCTACGAGCAGCGGAGAAGTTCTAAGGGGATGGGGGAGGGAATACAGATGGTACCGGCGGCAGCGAGGTCAGTAGCAAAATCAAATGGAACCACAAAGCGGGCTGCGGTGAAGCCGAATGAGGGTGAAAGGAAATCAAGGAAACGTGCAGGCCTCGGGAAACGAATGGTTGTAGCTCTGCTCGTTACCGGACTCCTCATTGGTAATCTGGCACTGAGATCTCATGTAATCAATACCGGTTACAAGTTGCACGCGCTCGAGAAGGTACTTATGGCCACTCAGACGGAATATGACAGGCTCCAATTATCCATAGCGCAGCTAAGTTCTCTTGCCAGGATTGAGAAAGAAGCAATCGCGTCTTTGGGAATGATGAAACCCGAGAGAACCGAGTTCATTATGGTGGCGTCTACAACGAACCGTCCTGTTTTGGCCGATGCCTCTCAGCCGACAACATCAGAGAAGATTTCAAGGTTGGCTGCTGAAGTTACGGCTAGAACTGAGGATATCCTGATAGGCCTTGTTTCGCCTTTTGTAGCCAAATGGTTCCACAATATTCCGAGCTATGATAGTCTGAGAGTCAGATAAATGGATTCATAAGGTAGGGAACAGCCTGTGTACAGTCATTCGAGCATTACCATGAAAAAACGGGTAGGCTCGCTTTTTCTTATGTTGGCCGTAGTCACGCTTTTCCTTATGGGAAGGCTTTTTTGGGTACAAGTCGTCCAAAATGAGCATTACCAGAAGCTAGCTCTGGACCAGAGGCTCTATCCCGTCCCTGTAGATGCCCGCAGAGGGACCATTCGAGACGTTAAAGGCAGAGAACTTGCAGTCAGTGTAAGCGCTGATGCAGTCTATGCAGTTCCCGCCGATGTCGATGACCCGCTGGAGACAGCGAAACAGGTTTCAAGAATACTGGGCATTGATGTGGAAACTGTAAGACAGAGGCTCACCCAGCCTCAAGCCACTGTTTGGATAGATCGAAGAGTCGACCCGGAAAAAGCAGCTGCACTCAAGAAACTCAACCTGAAAGGAATCGGTTTTGCGGAGCGAGGTCAGAGGTTCTATCCCAAGGACAGCCTTGCAGCCCATATCCTTGGTATTGTAGGCATAGACAATCAGGGACTGGAGGGAATCGAGTATCAGTATGACTCATTCCTTCGAGGGATCCGAGGGCAGGTAAGGTCTGAACGGGACGCCACAGGTAAAGAGATTCCGGGCGGGGTTACTCAGTACGTACCGCCTGTAGACGGTTATGATGTGTATCTTACCATAGATGAAGTAATCCAGTATATCGTCGAACGCGAGCTTGACAAGGGCATGCAAGAGGTCAATGCAAAGCGCGGAATGATCGTAGCCATGGACCCTAAGACCGGGGCTATATTGGCTATGGCAGCACGGCCCACTTACAATCCCAACCGCTATTATGAGCAACCCGATTCATTGCGGAGAAACCCGATAGTGTCAGATGCTTACGAGCCGGGTTCCACTTTCAAAATAATCACCGCAGCTGCTGCCCTTGAAGAGGGTGTAGTAAGGCCTGACGACACCTTTTTTGATCCCGGATACATACAGGTCGCCAACAGGCACGTGAGATGCTGGCTGGCAGGTGGCCACGGCACCCAAACCTTTACAGAAGCTGTTGAGAACTCATGTAACGTGGTATTCGCAACACTTGCGGCCAGGCTGGGACAGGAAAGCTTTTACAAGTATATCCAAGCTTTCGGCCTCGGAAGTTCATTGGGAATCGATTATCCGGGAGAGGCTTCAGGAATTCTCCAACAGCCGAAGAACGTGGGCCCTGTGGAGCTGGCCAACATCGCTTTCGGTCAAGGGATTTCCGTAACCCCTATACAGCTTTTGTCTGCCCTGTCAACAATCGCAAACGGCGGGACGCTCATGCGTCCCTACCTTGTTTCGAAAATCGTTGATTCTGACGGGGTTGTTGTAAAGGAATTCGAGCCGGAACCTATCAGACAGGTTATCAGTAATGAGACATCGAGAGAGCTCTCTCTTATCCTGGAATCAGTAGTGGTGAACGGATCCGGGTTCAGGGCACAGGTTCCCGGGTATCGGGTAGGAGGCAAAACAGGAACTGCGGAAAAACCGGAAGGCGGCAGGTACACTGACAAACGAGTCTCATCCTTCTTAGGGTTTGCACCTGTTGAAGACCCCAGAATGGCAATCCTGGTAATCTGGGATGAGCCTAATGCCGGAACAAGCTACGGAGGTGTTCTTGCGGCTCCCACATTTCAGGCGATCGTAAAGGATGTCCTAAGGTATATGGAAGTCTCGCCCAGCGTTCCGCAGGAGACAAAAACACCTGACCCCGGAACCAGGCAAGTCATTGTGCCTAATGTCATCGGGCTCAATCCTGATGACGCAGGAAGGCTCCTTGTGGCCGAATACGGACTTGATGTCTCAATAAAGGGAACAGGTGTGGAAGTCATTCACCAAATACCGGCTCCGTCAGCTAAAGTGCAGAGAGGGACTACTGTCATCCTTTACTTAGATAAACCCGAATCCTATAATGAAGACGATGAAGTGGTAGTCCCTGATATCTATGGAAAGACCATGAAAGATGTTGCCGTTATCCTGTCCAACTTAGGCCTTCGTATGGAAGCTGAAGGCACAGGGATAGCCAAAAGCTCCCGGCCTGAGCCGGGCACAACCGCTAAGCGCGGTACAGTCGTTGAGGTAAGGTTTGAACCGGTTCCGTTCAATCGATAAATATATGTCCGTTATTTGGCATACTAGACAATCTTTGGCGAAATAATGGTAATAACCGTGGGATTTGGATTGACCGCAATGGCAATCCCAGGGTATGCGAGGCACGTGAGTCATGAAGCTTAGCGAACTAATGGCGCGTTCCAAAGCAGATTCATACAGCTGTGCAGGGAACAAGGATGTAGAAGTTCTGGGAATTACTTACGATTCCCGTAAGGTCCGCCCGGGGTACATCTTTGTCTGTATACGTGGTGAGCATCATGACGGGCATATGTATATATCCGAAGCGGCTGAAAAAGGTGCAGTTGCCGTCGTCATAGACAGAGAAACAGAGGTTCCGGGCAACCTGGACGTTATCCGGGTCAGAGATTCCCGGGAGGCATTAGGCGACATTGCAGCAGCGTTCTACAAGGAGCCTTCAGCATCCTTGTTTTGTGTAGGTGTGACAGGCACTAAAGGCAAAACCACCACAACTTACCTTATCAAAAGCGTGCTGGATAAGGCCGGAATATCCTGTGGAGTCATTGGAACCCTCGGTTGCGTGTCGCGGGACCTCGCAATCCCCGCAAACCACACTACACCGGAAGCCTCAGACATTCATGAATTCCTTGCAAAGCTGCGGGGATCCGGTGATTTGGCTGTAGCAATGGAGGTTTCATCCCACGCGATCACCTTAAAACGGATACGGGGAATCGATTTTGATGTAGGAGTGTTTACTAATATAGGCCATGATCACCTGGATTTTCACGGCTCATTCAGAGATTATCTTGCAACAAAAGCATCCTTTTTCGAGAGCCTGAAGGGTCAGTCAACAACAGGCAAAAAGGAAAAAGGCAATAAGATATCAGTGATAAACGTAGATGATCCCAATTCCGACTATATCCTTTCCAAGGTGCCATCTGAGGTTATGACGTACGGGATTTCAAACAGTTCGGCACAAGTGATCGCTAAAGAACTGAGGCTGTACGGCAAGGATACGTCTTTTACAGCCTCAACGCCGCAAGGCAGTTTCTCCGTATCCCTTAATCTCAAGGGAGTCTTCAATGTCTACAATGCCCTTGCAGCGATTGCATGCGGGCTTACAAAAGGTATTGATTTTGATACGATAAGCGAAGGCCTCCGATCTCTCAAAGGAGTGCCTGGCAGATTTGAATTGGTAGATGAAGGTCAGCCTTTTACTGTAATCGTTGATTTTGCTCATAATCCTGACAGCTTGAAAAATGTCTTGGCGGAGGCACGCCGCATAGGACCCGGCGATTTGACTGTTGTATTCGGTTGCGGAGGTGACCGGGACAGGTCCAAAAGGCCGGAGATGGGAAGGATTGCAGCAGCATTGGCTGATCGGGTGATTATTACATCTGACAATCCCAGAAGCGAAAACCCCGCAGTTATCGCTAAAGAGATTGAAACAGGTGTACTCGATCAAGGATCGCCGCGCTTGGGATATGAGATCATTATTGACAGGGCATCTGCCATAGAAAGGGCGATCCGACTGGCCAAGGAAGGTGATGTCTTGGTCATTGCAGGGAAAGGACATGAAACGTACCAGATATTTCACGACACCACAATCCATTTCGATGACAGAGAAGTTGCAGCTAACCTGCTGAAGGAGCGTATGGGAAATGCCTGAATTTACTTTGGATGAAATCCTGGAAGCGACTTCAGGCCATCCTGAAGTCCAAGGAGAACACAGTACATTCCTGGGAGTTACCACTGATTCCAGAAAAGTCAGCGGGGGCGAGCTGTTTTTCGCTTTGGAAGGTGAAAACTTCGACGGGCATGACTTCGCTCTTGAGGCAGCAAGAAAAGGAGCGCGCGGAGTGATAGTCTCCCGCCCGATCGAAACAGGAGGCCTTCCTACCGGGGTATGGATAATCAGGACAGACAACACCCTTTTAGCCCTCCAGAGGCTGGCCCACTATAACAGGAAGAGGCTGGGCGTTTTCTCTGTTGCAGTAACAGGAAGCACAGGTAAAACGTCAACAAAAGACATGATCCATGCAATTTTCTCCCAACGCATGGAGGCTGCGAAGACTCGTGAGAACCTCAACAATGAAATCGGGGTTTCCCTAACCCTGCTTGAGCTCGATGAATCTCACGAGGCATGCGTTGTCGAACTTGCAATGAGGGCTCCGGGTGAGATCCGAGCACTGGCCGAGATTGTCCGGCCTGATGTAGGTGTCATTACAAATGTGGGAGAAAGCCATATTGAGCTTTTGGGCTCTCGAGAAAACATTGCAAAAGCCAAGTCTGAATTGATCGAGGTCTTGGGAGATACAGGTGTTGCAGTGTTAAACGGAGACTGTCCTTATACTGCAAGAATGAAAGAGATAGCAAAAGGCCGTTCTGTCCTTTTCGGACTGGAAGATGGAAATGAAGTCAGAGGATTAAACGTTAGGAACCTGGGGAAAGACGGGACAGAGTTTACCGTGGAGTACGGAGGCAGATCTTTTGACGTCTACGTACCTATCCCCGGGATGCACCACGTCTATAACGCTCTGGCAGCAGCAGGTTGTGCTCTTGCGTCAGGGCTCGACATGCGTTCTGTTGCAGACGGCCTTAGAGAAGTCGAGCTGACCGCTCAGCGCATGCAGATTACAGAGACTCCCTTGGGTATTACTGTAATCGATGACACGTACAACGCAAGTCCTGCATCTATGAGCGCGGCTCTGAAAGTGCTTAAGAATATGGGCGGCACTCACAGAAGGACAATTGCCGTATTAGGGAACATGCTGGAACTCGGAAGAATAGCTGAAGAAGCCCATGAGAATCTGGGTAAAGAAGTGGTTGAACTCTCCATTGATGTTCTCATTACAGTCGGCGATTTGGCCTCGCTTGCAGGACAAGAAGCTATGCGGCTAGGTATGAGCCGAGACAGAGTTTTTATGTTTCCCAAGAAGAACTTAGCAATTGATACGTTGAGGAACCTTGTACAACAAGGCGATGTTATCCTGACCAAAGGGTCCAGATCAATGGAAATGGAAGAGATCTCGAAGGCACTTGTGGAACTTACTGGAGGCACGTCCGATGCTGAATGAAATATACTCAGCCCTACTGGCTTTTGCAATAGTCCTAGTTATAGGCCCGAAAGCTATCGAGGTGTTCACCTCTTTGAAGATGGGGCAGTCAATAAGGCAGGACGGCCCTTCCACCCATCTTAAGAAAGCCGGCACTCCGACAATGGGCGGCATAATGATCCTGCTCGGCGCCTCATTGTCAACACTCCTTTTAGCGCCAAGGACCCTTGACGTAGCATGGGCTCTCTTTGTGACCCTTGGGTTTGCGGCAATAGGCCTCGCCGACGATTTCATCATAGTTGCGTTGAAGCGGCCACTCGGGCTGAGGGCACGGTACAAACTTGCTTTCCAGGTGTTGCTATCAGGCCTCCTTGGAATATATGTAGCAACTGAGCCTACCCTTGGAACCGGTGTGGTAATACCTTTTACCTCTTTTAGGCCGGATCTGGGAATAGCCGGGTATTCATTGTTTGTGATCTTTGTAATGATAGGGGTGTCCAACGCAGTAAACCTAACTGACGGCCTTGATGGATTGGCTGCAGGCACATCAGCCTTGGCCTGTGTTACGTACTGCATTGTTGCAGCAGTATTTGGCAGGCAGGACCTTAGCGTTTTCGCTTCTGCGGTAGCAGGTGCCTGCATAGGCTTTGCATGGTTTAACTGCCATCCTGCACAGGTAATAATGGGGGACACCGGCTCTCTGGCATTAGGAGCGGCCATAGGCAGCCTGGCGATTCTCACGAAGACAGAGTTTCTCCTGGTTATCATAGGCGGGGTCTTTGTCCTTGAGGCGCTGTCTGTGATAATCCAGGTCACATACTTCAGACTTACCCGAGGCAAAAGGGTTTTCAAGATGAGCCCTATCCACCACCATTTTGAGCTGTCAGGATGGAAAGAGCCTAAAGTAGTAACCAGATTCTGGATTCTGGGATTTGTATTCTCACTCCTTGGTTTTTGGGTCCTGTTTAAGTATTGGGCAGCCAAGTAGCAATCTAACCAGCAAAGGAGATGTGGCCTCGCGATAACCGGAGTTAGCGGTAGCCGCGAGGGAAGGTAGATGTTATGAGCCGAAAGGTTGTTACCCGCAAGCGAAAATCCGGTGCGAGTTATCCGCCTGATATAGTCATCTTTTTGATTACCCTCACCTTGTTGAGTATAGGTGTAGTTATGGTTTTCAGCGCAAGCTCCGTAACTGCGCGGGCAACCTATGGCGACACGTACTACTTCCTCAAGCGTCAACTGGCATGGGCAGCCATTGGCGTTTTTGCAATGATTGTTACGATGCAAATCGACTACGATAGCTGGAGGAAGCTGGCATGGCCAGTTCTCATCGTAGCGCTCCTCTTGCTCCTTGTAGTCCTTGTGCCTGGGTTCGGTACAGCGATCCGAGGCTCAAGAAGATGGCTTGATATAGGGCCTTTGACATTCCAGCCCTCAGAAGTGGCGAAACTCGCAATGGTCCTGTTCATGGCAAGTTTCCTGTCAAAACGTATAGGAAAGATGCACCTGTTCACCAGGGGATTGCTGCCGCCGTTGATTATCGTAGGGATAGTATTCGGCCTCATTGTCCTTGAGCCTGACTTCGGTACTGCAGGCACAGTCCTTGCCGTATCTTTTGTCATGATGTTCGCGGCAGGAGCCAGCATCCTTCACCTTGCCTCACTGGCTGCCTTGGGGCTTCCTGCACTTGGTGCCATGGCTATTGCAGCCCCTTATCGGGCAAGACGTTTCCTGGCTTTCCTGGACCCATGGGAAGACCCGTTGGGCTCCGGATTCCACATTATCCAGTCGCTCCTTGCATTAGGCTCAGGCGGCCTCTTCGGTGTAGGATTGGGGAGGAGCAGGCAGAAATTCCTTTACCTCCCGATGCAGCATACAGACTTTATCTTTGCTATTATCGGAGAGGAGCTTGGTTTTGTCGGGGCTGCTTTCGTGCTTATTCTTTATTTCCTGTTTGCGTGGCGCGGCTTACGTATAGCCATTGCCACAGAAGACCCTTTTGGGAAACTACTTGCAGTAGGGATAACTACTATGATAGTCTCCCAGGCAATAATCAATATAGGCGTCGTTTCCGGAGCTTTGCCGATAACAGGCATCACGTTGCCTCTTATAAGTTCAGGCGGGTCATCCCTGGTAACGACACTTGCTGCCATCGGAGTGCTTCTTAACATTTCTAAGCACTCGGCTTTGAGGTGAATACAGTGAAAGTGACAATTGCCGGCGGCGGAACCGGAGGACATATATACCCTGGGATAACAATAGCAAAAACCCTTCTTGAAAAGGTCCCTGATGCCAAGGTTATTTTCATCGGCACAGAAAGGGGGCTGGAAGCTGATATCGTTCCTAAAGAAGGCTTTGAGCTGGCCTTTATTGACGTTGCAGGGTTCCGGCGAAAGCTGTCCCTGGATACGCTGAAGACGGCGTACCGTGCAGCAAGAAGCGTTTTTCAAGCAAGGGCTATACTGAAAAGGTTCAAACCTGATGTTGTAGTTGGAACAGGAGGCTATGTGTCAGGCCCTGTCGTGCTGGCAGCATGGCTCCTTCGTATACCTACTATGATCCATGAGCAAAACGCCTTGCCCGGGTACACTACTAAGATCCTCTCGCTTTTAGCCGATGCGGTAGCGGTAACGTATCCTGAGTCAGCGGGATACCTTCCTAAACGCGCAAGAACACGTGTGACGGGAAACCCGATAAGGCGCTCGATACTGGAGACTACGAAAAATCAGGGGCTGGCTGCTTTCGGACTTGATCCTCGGCGTCTTACAATACTGATATTCGGCGGCAGCCAGGGGGCAAGAGCCATTAATAAAGCGGCAGTTAAGATGATGCCGGATTTGGTAAGATCCAAAGATGTACAAGTTATATATCAAACAGGTAAGCTTGACTACGAAAGAGTCATAAAGGAGTTAGAAGACAAGTGCGAAGACGCTTTGCTGACATCGCGTCTTATTGTACGAGACTACATTTACCGAATGGATTATGCCATGGCCTGTGCTGACCTGGTAGTAGGGAGGGCAGGGGCGATATCAATCGCAGAAATCACAGGACGAGGGCTGCCTGCGATCTTGATTCCGTTGCCCAGTTCAGCTGAAGGGCATCAGGAGAAGAACGCAAAAGCCTTGGAAGCAGCAGGTGCTGCCATAGTAATTAACCAAAGAGATCTCAATCGGGAGTCTTTGCTTGAAGCCATTATTAAGGTCATTGATGATGGAGAACTCCGCAAACACATGGCAGCACAATCCAAGAAGCTAGGCAGGCCCGGGGCCGCTCGTGACCTAGTGGATATATTGTTATCCTTGTCAAAGGGACAGGCCTAAAACCCTTTAAGTAGCACAGAAAGTAAGTAAAGCATAGGATTAATATGCGTGGATCTACACCGAAATGTATAGATCCCTGGAAAGCAGGATGTACTTTGGCGAAACTTAACTTCATAAAGTCGAAAGGTAGAATCCACTTCATAGGCATCGGAGGACATGGAATGAGCTCAATAGCCAAAGTCCTCCTTGAAATGGGCTGCTCTGTAAGTGGCAGCGATATTTCACCTTCTTGGCGGCTGGAGTACCTTGAAAGTCTCGGGGCTTCGGTTTACGTAGGCCATGATCCGTCAAATGTTGAAGGCGCAGATATTGCCGTGATCAGCGCTGCGGTGCCCCAGGACAATGTAGAGGTTAATGCGGCTGTTCAAAGTGGAATCCCTGTCATGACCAGAGCTGAAGTCTTGGGAGAACTCGTAGCTTCTAAGTATGGGATCGCTGTTACAGGTACGCACGGTAAGACTACGACATCATCAATGATAGGGACGATGCTGATTGAGGCAGGCTTAGACCCCACTGTGATTCTGGGGGAGGAAGCCCAACACGTTCCCATGGGCGGTAGGCACGGAGACGGTGATTTCATAGTAGTGGAAGCAGACGAAGCCTACGGCTCATTCCTCAAGATAAAGCCAAGAATTGCAGTGGTAACAAATGTTGACGATGACCATCTTGACTACTATAAAGACTCGGATTCCATAAATTGGGCATTTGCTACGTTTCTCCACAGTATGGACGAATCTGATTTGGCTGTTCTGTTTGCTGATGATCCCAGGTTAATGAAGATAGCGAAAGGCCTAGCCTTGAGAAAACGTCTATTTGGCCTTGAAAACGGCAGTCTAAAGGCTGTTAACCCGGTGGTGAGAAGCAGAGGCTATGGATTTCAAGTAGTTTCTGACGGAACTTTACTGGGAAATGTGGAACTTGTTGTGCCTGGGAGGCATAATATATGCAATGCTTTGGCATCTATCGCAGTCGGGCTTGAACTCGGCATTCCATTCCAACAAATCGCAGATAGCTTAGGCAAATTCCAGGGTGCAAAACGACGCTTAGAGTTTATAGGAGAAATCGATGACATCTTAGTGCTGGATGACTATGCGCACCACCCACTTGAGATTAAGGCAACTATATCAGCTCTTAAAGAAACCTACAAAAGAACACTTATTGTGGTGTTCCAGCCGCAAAGGTTTACCAGGACTCAAATGCTTTTTGACAGATTCGCAAAGGCATTTTCCGATGCTGACATTGTAGTAGTAACCGACATTTACCACAAAGGTACAGGTGAAAAACCTCTACCCGGCATAACAGGTGAAGGACTTGCAGAAGCGATAAAGAAGAATAGCAATCCGAGAACAATTTTCGTCAAGAATATTAATGAAATCCCAGAGACGCTGATAGGCCTTGTAAAACCCAATGATATAGTCGTGACTATGGGTGCAGGAAATATAGACTCTGTAGCCAGAGAATTTGTGCAAAGGATGAGAGATAAGTGAACGGAACAGCCCTGGCATCACAGCTAAAAAACATAGTATGCGGATCCGTGCACGCCAATGAACCTATGTCCAAACACACCTCCTTTCGCATTGGAGGGCCTGCTGATGTTCTAGTCGTTCCCCGGGACATCCCGGATCTTTTGACTCTCATCAAAGCCCTCTCTGACATGCAGACGCCTTTCTACGTCATAGGCGCAGGCACTAATCTTCTGGTCAAGGATGAGGGAATTAGGGGAGTCGTAATCAAGATTGCAAATACCATTTCACATGTTGATCGCCTGAAAAACGGCATATTGCGATGTGGGGCAGGCGCACTGTTGCCTGAAGTGTGTAAGGAAGCTGCACAGAAAGGCCTCTCCGGCTTGGAGTTTGCCAGCGGGATCCCTGGAACGGTTGGTGGAGCCGTGACAATGAACGCAGCAGCTTTCGGTGGATTCATGGCTGACCTTGTTGACGCGGCAGAGGCTATCACCTACGACGGACATCAAATGAGGTTGAGCAGGGAGGATCTTGAACCGGGAACGAAAACCACCCGCGTCCTTTCTGAGCCTCTCATCCTTGTTGAGGTAGACTTCTCCCTAAAAGAAGATTCACCGGAAGATGTCCAAGAACTGATGAAGGAATACCTAATAAGGCGTGCATCCAGTCAACCTTTGAGCTTACCCAGTGCAGGGTGTGCATTCAAGAATCCCGAAGGTCAGGGGGCCGGCAGGTTTATAGATGCAGCCGGACTCAAAGGAGTCAGAGTCGGCGGCGCCCAGGTTTCGGAGCTTCATGCCAATTTTATCGTGAATAACGGAGGCGCCACTGCAAAAGACGTGATTTCTCTCATGAACCATGTGCAGGAAGTCGTCTATTCCAAGTTCAAAGTCACGCTCGAACCTGAGGTAAGAATCCTTGGCGGGTAGACGTGTGGAGGTGACTCCGCTGTGATACTGAAGATTACCGGCTCGGGGCCGCTCAGCGGACGGGTTACGGTAAGCGGCGCAAAGAACGCGGCATTGAAAATAATGGCTGCATCATTGTTAGCGGGAGGGCCTTGCAGGCTCACAGGCATCCCGCAGATTGCTGATGTGAACACCATGGCCGGTGTTTTAAGGGGACTGGGGGCAGTAGCCGATTTCCAACAAGACGGCTGCGTTATCATAGACCCACGAGGTGTGAACAGGCTGGAACCCTCTGAAGAACTGGTAATCAGGATGCGTGCCTCCATTCAAGTAATGGGACCTCTTCTGGCACGGTTCGGGTATGTGAAGACGAGACAACCCGGGGGATGTAATATCGGGCCTCGTCCCATTGACCTACACCTGAAAGGTTTTGCAGCCCTAGGTGCTGAGATTAAAGAAGAATGCGGTTATGTATCAGCCAAGGCGTCTGCGTTAAAAGGCGCCGAAATCCTTCTGGATGTGCCCAGTGTAGGTGCGACTGAAAACATTATGACTGCAGCCTGTCTGGCTGAAGGGACAACGGTAATACGAAACGCGGCAAGAGAGCCTGAGATAATAGATGAACAAAACTTCCTCAATCGCCTAGGTGCAAACATTAAAGGGGCAGGGACTGATACGATTAAGATTGAAGGTGTTAAGGAGCTTGGCGCAACTGACTATACGGTTATCCCTGATCGGATAGAAGCAGGTACCTTTATGACCGCCATAGCGGTAGCAGGGGGCGAAGCCCGCATTGAAAACACCATCCCTGAGCACCAGCAGGCTCTGATTTCCAAGCTTAGGGAGACAGGGGTAGAGATAATAGAAGGGGACACCTACGTGATTGTTAGGAGATGCCCGAAAACCAGGTTGCGCGCATCCAATATCAGAACAATGCCTTATCCGGGATTTCCCACAGATGTGCAGCCCCAGTTTGTTGCTGCAATGAGCTTGTCGGAAGGGACGTCTGAGATTATTGAAGGCGTCTTCCCACTGAGGTTTAAGTATACTGAAGAGTTGACAAAAATGGGGGCTAAGGTAACTGTAGACGGAAAGCAAGCCATCGTAACGGGAGTTCCTACCCTGCACGGCACCACGCTGGAAGCACCGGATCTTCGGGGAGGAGCTGCTTTAATCCTTGCGGCTCTGGCTGCTGAAGGTGTTACTGAGATAAGTGGAATTGACCACATTGATCGGGGATATGAAGACCTTCCCGGAAAACTCAGCCTATTAGGCGCTTCAATTGAACGAATAGATGTGACAAAAAAGCGCCAGGCAGGATAATGGGAGTCTCTACTGTGGACAATACAGAGCTTTATGAGGAAAGACTTGATCAGGAGAAAAAGAAAACACCTTCAAGGCTGATACCTTTAGCCATGATCCTTTTGTTCCTGGCAGGGACATGTTTTGGATTTCTCAAATCCTCCTTTTTCTTGGTAGAGCAGATAGATGTCTTGGGGCTTACAACAATTCCATCCAATGAGATTACACTCCTTAGTGACTACGTAAAAGGCATTAATATCTTTGATGTAGACTTAGTTGAGTTGAGTGAAAAAATCGAGGCTCATCCGAAAGTGGACAAGGTTTCAATCCAGCGCAAGCTCCCATCTACCCTTGTGCTTAATGTGACAGAGCGTGCTCAAGTTGCAGTAATGCCTTATTCAGGGTACTACGTCCTTGTAGATACCGAAGGTTTTGCTATGGCGATTACCGAATCCTACGGTGCACATGATCCCCCTCTTATAACGGGAGTCAAGCCGCAACAAGTATTGGTGGGAAAGCGGATTGAATGTCCCGGGCTTGATTCAATTCTCCGCGTTGCAACCGTCCTTCCTCCGAACCTTGCCAGAGAAGTGTCAGAGATAACATATTCCGATGCAACCGGCGTTTCGATCTATCTGCAATCCGGCACCTGGGTAACGCTGGGGACAGGATCGGAAGAAGAGTATTTTACACGCCTGGATGTCTTGTATTCCCTCTTACTCAAGTTGGATGAAGAAAACCGTCATGCAACCTACATTGATGTACGGTTTCCGAAAAGACCTGTAATAAGAGATAAAAACTAGTAAGAAGGACCTAAGCTATAGTATAATTTATAGGAAATCAAGGCTCCTACAAACAGTGGATAAGCTTGGCATTGACGTATTCTCGGGCAAAACTGAGGCTTCCGAAGATCATGTCTTTATACGCAGCTTAAAAGAAGATCCTAAGAGAAAAGGAGTTATGTGGAAAACGTTGAATTCATTGTGTAATGGATACAGGAGGTAGTCTATGTCTCATAACAGTATCGTTGCCGGCTTAGATATTGGCGCTACACGGGTAACAGAGGTCATCGCCAGAGTGCGGGACGAAGGCGAAATCGACGTTCTGGGCGTGGGAGAAGAGCCGTGCCAAGGCCTCCGTCGCGGAGTTATTGTGGATATTGACCAAGTTGCCTCTGCGATAGCAACTGCCAATAAACGTGCAACTCGTATGGCAGGCGTTAACATACGCAGTGTATTCGTGGGTGTCCCCGCGATTCGCATATCATGCGCAACCAGTCACGGTATGACGGCTACCTCAGGAGATGATTGGCGAGTTACTGCCTTCGATATTAAGCAAGCGCTTGACGGTGCAAGCGTGCTTGCTGTACCACCTGACCGAGAGATAATTGCGGTGCTGCCTCAGGAATATATCGTTGACGGCCTGGGCGGTATCCAAGATCCTGAAGGAATGACCGGCATCAGATTAGAGGTTAATGCCAAGGTTATTACAGGACAAGCAGCGATTCTCGAAAGCATAGCAGAAAGCGTGGAGCGGGCAGGCCTATCTGTTGAAGATCGTGTCTTAGAACCTTTAGCCGTTGCAGAAGCAATCCTCACGGATGAGCAGGCTCAAAGGGGCGCGATGGTCGTTGATATCGGCGGGCAGATAACTCAGGTAGTAACATTCTACGAAGGAATCCCGATCCAGTTCGCATGTGTGCCTGTAGGCGGGGTTCACATTACAAATGATATCGCCATCGGTTTGAAGATTCCGTTTGAGGAAGCAGAGAGAATAAAGCAAAGAAGCAGTTACAGCCAGGAGAATGGTAACGAACAAGAAGGATTCATCCGGGAGATAATCGAAGCAAGGTTACGGGAAATCATGGAGCTTATCGAAGCAAACACCCGCGAAGTGCGAAACAGCGGGCTGGTACAGTGCGGCGTGTTTTTTGCAGGTCAAGGTTCATCTGTCCCGGGCATTTCGGAGCTGGCATCTGAGATTCTTGACGTGCCTGCACAGATAGGGAAGTGTCATCCTGTCGATTTACCAAAGGGAGTTGCACCTGACAGCCTTTCGCAAGTAGCCTTAGGAATTATCCGGTACATAGCGCAAGATTCCCAGTTCTTTGTTGCCAGGGAATCACTCTCTTCCGGATTTCAGAAAGCCCTGTTTTATCTCAGAGGATGGCTTGATGAGTTTATCAAGGATTTCTTCTAGTTTGAATTTAGCGGTTACGCAGGAGGGATAATACGTGTTCAACCTGGAACTTGAAATGGAGCAGTTCACAAACATTAAGGTGATAGGGGTCGGAGGAGGAGGTTCCAACGCGATTAACCGGATGATATCGGCAGGATTGTCAGGTGTGGAGTTTGTAGCGGTCAATACTGATGCGCAAGCACTTGCCATATCTGATGCCAATGTCAAAATCCAGGTTGGAGAGAAGCTCACAAGAGGCCTTGGAGCAGGCTCAAATCCTGAAATCGGGGAGAAAGCCGCTCAAGAGAGTTATGACGTTATTAGGCGGGCTTTAGAAGGGGCTGACATGGTCTTTATTACAGCAGGCATGGGCGGCGGGACAGGTACAGGCGGTGCTCCTGTGGTAGCGTCCATCGCAAAAGAGCTTGGAGCCCTTACTGTCGGCGTAGTGACAAAGCCGTTTACTTTTGAAGGCAAGAAGCGTATGGACCAGGCATTGGCAGGGGTTGATAACCTAAAGAACAAAGTTGATGCACTCATTGTCATACCCAATGACAGGTTGCTCCAGGTCAGCGAACCTGCAACCTCGATTCTTGAAGCCTTCCAGCTGGCAGATGATGTGCTGCGTCACGGAGTACAAGGCATTTCAGACTTGATTACCGTGCCAGGCTTGATAAACGTCGATTTTGCAGACGTAAGGGCCATTATGTGCGACGCAGGTTCAGCTCTGATGGGCATAGGGATAGCTGCAGGCGAAAGCCGTGCTGAAAAGGCTGCGAAAGCTGCTATAGAAAGTCCGCTTCTTGAGACAACCATTGAGGGCGCAAAAGGAGTGCTTATGAACATTACAGGCGGCAGCGATCTAGGCCTGTTTGAGGTGAACGCCGCTGCTGAACTGGTGGCAAAGGCTGCAGATCCTGACGCAAATATTATATTCGGAGCAATGATTGACGAAAGCCTTGCCGATGAGATTAAAATCACGGTTATTGCCACAGGTTTCGAAGCGAAACCAAAGCAAAAGGTTGGATTGGAAGCTGTAGAAATCAGCGATTTCGCAGGTAGCGATGATCTTGATATCCCCGCCTTCCTCAGAAGAGGGCGAAGTAAAAAAAGTTAACGTACAAATTATATTGTCGTGATTTTGTCCTCAATTGTGACATAATTCTGAGTCCGGAGATTGTATACTTAAATAAGGAGATGAACAAGGCAGCGTTCGGGGGTGAATCTCATGCCTCACACAAGTTTAATGAGTGCTGCCGTAATGACCTTTGCCATGCACTGGCTCACTCTGTGGGCAACGGGAGAGGTTCTCAACTGCCGAACGAAGCATCGAAGGACTCTTATAGCATCAGTGGCAGCCGGACTCATAGATGCAGTTATCATCCTGTTAATCCGATCGGGATATCTTCGTGCATATACTGCAGTTCCTTTGGCGATCCTTTCTATACTCCCTGCAGTCAGAATAGCCTTTGGACCTTTGCCGTTATCAAAGTTTACAATAGTCTCCTGTCATGTGCTGGGGATCAGTGCCCTGGCATTCGGAGGAGCCTCAGCTTGCGCCTACCTCACGGGAAACCGGCTTATACCAACGCTTTTAGGCCTCGTAGGAACCGTCCTCGCAACTACTGAAATCGGGTGGGGTTACGTCCGCAGGCGATTCCGAGAATGGTTCCTGTATGTACCGATAGAAATCCACTTCGGTGATGTTCGTTTTCAAGTAAACGCATTGATTGATACAGGCAACAGACTCAAGGATCCTCTTACAGGCGCCCCTGTCGTTCTCTTGGAATACAGCACAGCCGCGAAATTTCTTCCTGAAGAAGTCAGACGCGCATTTATGGCCTTTGATGCGGGAGACCTGGGACTTGTCTCTGAGTTGTTGGCGAATTCACCGTGGCTTGCCAGGTTTCGCATAATCCCTTTCACTTCCATAGGCGATGGAAAAGGCCTCCTCCCAGGGTTTAGAGCTGACAGAATCCTCATATTGGACGGTGCCGGACACCTTCAAACAAAGAACGTGATAGTAGGCCTGCACGTGACCAAGTTCTCCGTAGGAGGCACGTTCTCCGCGTTGCTGCACCCCGACATTTTGGCGAAGGCATCTTAAGCAAGATTAAGTTCAGCATTTCCAGAAATATCGTGTAGGAGGAGACCGGTATGACAGTGAGTCTCCCGTTTATTAACAAAGTACTCTACTTAAGGGTCAAAGCCGTGTTATGGGCTATAAACTACGGCCTTGTTCCGAGCCGTCTCATTCTCTACGTGGGGAACGGGGGAGAAGTTTTGCCTCCGCCTCTTTCAACTACAGAAGAAGGCAAACTGCTGATGCGATTGGAAAAGGGAGATACGCAGGTCAAAGGCGAGCTGATTGAGAGAAATCTAAGGCTTGTAGTGTATATAGCGAGGAAGTTTGAGAATACGGGAATCGGTGTGGAAGATCTGATCTCCATCGGCACCATCGGTTTGATTAAGGCTGTCAACACATTCGATCCTTCCAAGAAAATCAAGCTTGCCACGTATGCTTCTAGGTGCATTGAAAACGAAATCCTTATGTACCTTCGAAGAAACAACAAAATCAGAGCTGAAGTGTCTTTCGATGAACCCCTTAACGTGGACTGGGACGGTAATGAGCTGCTGCTATCTGACGTTATGGGAACTGACGGCGATATTGTATATAGGTCCATAGAAGAACAGGTAGATAGGTCATTGCTGGATGATGCGATAGAGCGGCTCTCCACGCGGGAAAAGAAAATCGTTGAGCTTAGATACGGACTTGGCGACGGAAAAGAAAAGACGCAAAAAGAGGTTGCAGATTTGCTGGGAATATCTCAGTCCTATATATCACGGCTTGAAAAGAGGATTATAAGAAAACTCAGGCGCGAAATGAGAAAAGTAGAGTAGACTATAGTAACTTGGGAGAGGGGAGGACCGAAGTTGAGCACATACGACGTTATGAAAAAGTATGTGGCTTCATCGGTAATAGATCATACATTATCGATTCTGGCAAAAGACCCCCAGCGAAACCTGGTGACCTTAACAAGAATCCTGGAGCTGTTTGCCGGCGGGGAGAAGGAAAAACAGCAGATTCAAATGGCAAGAAAGGCGTTTGAAGATCCGAATCACATATGGACTAAACTTGCGGAACGAGGCTTTTCCCTAATCAGTGAGGACTTTCGCACGCGCGGGCTGGTTAATCTATTCATCAATGAAGCATATATGGGCCAACAAGAGCGCAACTTGCGTGCAAAGGAACTCGGTACCAATATACCGTCACTTATCGTAATAAGCCCGACTATGCGGTGCAACATGGACTGTACAGGATGCTATGCAGGGCGTTATTCGAAAGAAGGGGAGATCGACACAGCCACCCTGGACAGAATCATTACTGAAGGGAAAGAGTTGGGCATTTATTTTTATGTCATTTCAGGAGGAGAGCCTTTCCTCAGAGAAGACCTGCTGGAAATCGCAGAAAAGCACAGTGATGCAGTATTCATGGTATACACCAATGGCACCCTAATAGATGAACACTTGGCCCGGCGCCTGGCTGAGCTTGGAAACATGTCGCCTGCAATCAGCATTGAAGGGATGGAAACGGAAACGGACGCGCGGCGAGGCCCAGGCACTTTCAAAGCAGTCATGGCTGCCATGGATCATCTGCGAGAAGCAGGTGCTGTATTTGGGTTTTCGGCAACATACACGAGAAATAACGTGGACGCACTTATTGATGAAGCCTTTATTGATTTGATGATTGAAAAAGGCGCCATGTACGGCTGGTTCTTCATGTTCATCCCTGTGGGAAAGGATGACGATATGAACCTTATGTGCACCCCCAGCCAGCGAGATGCCATGAGAAGGCATGTACTTAACCTTAGAAAGACAAAACCCATCTTTGTAGTGGACTTCTGGAATGACGGCCCGATGGTGGAAGGTTGTATGGCAGGAGGCAGGAGCTATCTGCACATTAACGCCCAGGGAGATATAGAACCTTGTGTGTTTGTCCACTTTGCAGTAGACAACATCAAGGACACAACACTTAAGGAGGCTCTAAAGTCCCCGTTCTTCATGGATATCAAAGCGAAAATGCCGCTTAATGAAAACCATCTGAGGCCGTGCATGATAGTGGATAATCCTCATATACTGAGAGACATCGTGTCGAGGCACGGAGCAAGGCCTACCCATGAGAACGCTGAAGCAGTCATTACGGTTCTTTCAGATGACCTGGATAAATACGCGGAAGACTATGGAAAACTGGCGGAAATAGCCTGGAAGGAAGAATACGTCACTTGACAGGCTCTGCGTACTCATTCGCCTCGACAAGAATGACGTCCATGCCTATTCTCTTAATCCTTGACCAGGGGATTACGTAGTCATTGTACCGGCCGAGAATTCCCATGATCTTGGAGGGGCCTGGAACCATAATGGATGTTACCTGACCTGTGGAAAGGTCTATTTCCATGTCACATATCGGCCCCAGCCTCCGTCCGTCTACAACATTTACGACTTCACGGGCCCTTAGGTCTGAAACACGGACCAGCATGCAATCACCCCCGTGCTTCCGAAAAACCTGTCACAAATCTATTATATTCACGACACGGGGATTCTGTGAAAGGCTCCGCTACAGCAGGCTTCTTTATGGTTGAGTTTGGATGCCAAGTGGCCGATGTTGCACTCGGAGACGGCGCCCCCAGCAGGGGCGCCTTGATAAAATCCGGCCTGTAGGCTAGTGGCCGGATTTTGACACCCCTCGTTGCAAGCATCGGCCACCCTTGTAAACAAAGGACACATAAGGCGCGGAGTGGCAGGTGTTACACTCAGCCTACCGAACCTCTATGTATGGTTTTCAACGATAGCATCTGCCAACCTAGCAGCCGGCAAACAGACCTACTTGTGTCGCGAAAAGAGCCAATCCAGAGCGGATACGGTTTTGCAGCACCCAGAACGGCTCTCTACAGGAACCGCGACCCAGCCAAAACACGTTCAGTACTCATATTGGCTTAAGGAGTTTGTAAAAACCTTTTACAGCAGGCCTCTTAAAGAGAGAGTAGGCTGTCCTGAGAGAGCTAACCGCTCAACGATGAGAGTTGTTGAGAGCAGAACGGAATCGATAGGCGCTTTGTAGGATGCACTCTTATATGACGCACCGAGGTTGAGGTTTAGCTTTTGAAGGGCTTCTCCCGGAGATATGTTAGGGTCGAGTCCTTTTATTCGCCCATCATCAGCAAGTTCAATGAAGCAGAGGGGAGGGAAAAGGACACACCACCAATTTTGACCTGTGCCGCTGCCAAGGATGACTCGAACAGCATCATAATCACCGGCAGGCACGTTAAGATCCCCGTAGCTGCATGACGGAAAGGCAAATGTCCCAAGTTCAACTTTGACATCGTAGCTTTCTCCGTGCGCTGAGATGGCATCTCTCGCAGCATCTTCAATCCTTTTAAGGCTACCGGAGAGTATCTGCCATACCTCTTGTTTTGTACCGGCATGGGCAAGATACCCCTTGACCTCGCTTAAGACAGCATCGCGGATTGCAAGCTTCAATTCTTGATCCTCAGGGCTGTCACTGTTTGCCATAATGTGCAACCTTATAAGGTTGGTCGTGTTAAAGGCTGTCTTGTCATTCCGGAATAACGCAGCCAGGCATACCCCGGAGAAGATATCTGACATTATCATTGCGAAAAGTGTTGTTAGGATTATGATATAAGGTATTTGAGTCTTAAACCTCAACAATGCCACCTCCGGCACTTGGAATCGTAAAATGTCACCAGTTGTAGCAGCCGTTACATGTCACGAGATACTGCAGCCGTCATACGTTGCTAGGTATTGCAACCATGACATGCAGCCACCGGACGTTGCAGCCGTGATATGCCATCAGACGTTACAGACATAACATGTCACCGGATGTTACGGCCCAGCCTATTGTTATACGTAACGGCGCATATGCTTTAGTGCAGCCTTTTCCAACCTCGATACTTGAGCCTGAGATATTCCGATTTCCTCAGCTACCTCCATCTGGGTCCTACCTTCAAAAAACCTTAACCTCAGGATTAGTCTTTCCCTTTCGCTCAACTTTTCCATCGCTTCTCTGATGGAGATTCCTTCAAGCCAAGTAGAATCTTGGTTTTTCTCGTCACTGACCTGGTCCATAATGAAGATAGGATCTCCGTTATCATGGTAAATAGGCTCAAACAGTGAAACAGGCTCCTGAATAGCGTCGAGAGCGTAGACAATCTCTTCTCGAGGCAGTTTCAACTCGTCTGCGATTTCGCTGATTGAAGGTTCCCGTGAATTCTTGTTTATCAGGGTGTCCCGCACTTGCAGAGCCTTGTACGCTACATCCCTCAGTGAACGAGATACTCGAATAGGGTTGTTGTCCCGCAAGTATCTTCGTATTTCTCCGATTATCATAGGGACCGCATAGGTCGAAAACTTGACATTCTGTGATAGGTCAAAGTTATCAATAGCTTTCATAAGGCCGATACATCCTACCTGGAAGAGGTCGTCTACACACTCACCACGGTTATTAAAGCGCTGTATCACACTTAACACTAAACGGAGATTCCCGTGTATAAGCTTGTCCCTGGCCTCTTTATCACCTTCCCGGACACGCTGCAAGAACTCGCGCATCTTCTGGTTAGAGAGGACGGGCAGCTTTGACGTGTTTACACCGCAGATTTCCACTTTGTTTATCATCATGAACGGCCCCTCGCATTTCCAAAATATCTCAGCCTCAATTAGAATTATTGCCTTCTGCCTGAACTTTTATTCCGAATTACACTGTAGCCTGTGCAGACGCAAAAATTTGATTCAGCGCACGATAGAGCCTGTTGATACTCTGTCGGGTGGCCGATGTTGCACCCCTCATTGCGATCACCTGCTGCCGAAGCAGGATTGCCTGTATGATGCCGAGTGGCCGTTGGTGCATTCTTCGTCTCAATCGACAGCCGCCTAAATAACACAACTACTACCAAAAAGTCTCGAGATCGCAATGATTTGCTCACAGGAAGAGCCGCTTGAGAGCAGAAGAGCTTTCAAATAGCCGTGTGTGGCTCACAGGAAAAACCGATCTGGTGCCCGAGCATGCGAAAATCTCTCCGATCGGCTCACGAGGTGAGCCACCTGGGTTCAAAGAAGCCCGGAGAACTTGCTGATCGGCTCATCGAATGAGCCATCTCGAGACTAAAAGCGCACAGAATCAATATGATTGGCTCACCGGAAGAGCCAACTTACTGCAGACAAGACCTTCAGTTCGTGCCTTATGGCTTAGCCCATGAGCCATCTTGAAACCGAAAGTGTATAAAACAGACATGGGTGGCTCACCAGAAGAGCCAACTTGCTGTCAAGAAACCTTCAGACCGTACTCTACGGCTCAACCCATGCGCCATCTCGCCATGGAAAGACCTTCTGCGACCCATGAACGGCTTACCGTATGAACCATTCGACAACCCAAACGTGCCCAAGTCGCCGTGCATGGCTTAACATGTGAGCCATGCGGCAGAGAAAACATGCTCAAGCCGTCTTAAATGGCTCATGGAAAGAGCCACTTTCTCAAAGAAAGACCTCAAATTCGTGCTTGTTGGCTCACGATATGAACCAACCAGCAATCGAAAGCATTAAGAACTCACCGCACTGGCTCACTCCGTAAGCCAATCGATTGCCGGAAGAGCCCAAAACCACCCGGAATGGCTCACGCTGTGAGCCGACCGACTACAAGATGAGCACAATATCGCTCGAGTTGGTTTACTATTTGAGCCAATAGAGCTTCTGAAAGCTTCCAAATCCATCCTGATGGCTCATTCCGTGAGCAATCCTCCTATATAAAGGCCTCAATATCCTTTTCATTGGCTCGTGGCGTGAGCCGATCAGCGGTTGAACGGGCCTTAAGTCACCATAGTTGGCTCATGGTGACAGCCATCTTTCAACTGAAAGCACAGAAACCTAGCATGATTGGCTTACAGCCAGCGCCAATCAGCGGTTGAACGGGCTTTAAGTCACCATAGTTGGCTCATGGTGACAGCCATCTTTCAACTGAAAGCACAGAAACCTAGCATGATTGGCTTACACCCAGCGCCGATCAGCGGTTGAGCGAGGACTAAACCACCATAGTTGGCTCATGGTAACAGCCATCGCTCACCTGAAGGAACAAAAACCAAACATCGTTAGCTTACAGACACTGCCATCGTTAGCTTATAGACACTGCCAATGACCGGTTGAAGGATTATGGACGCCTAAGCGACCTGACCCTCACTCCTCGCGGCAGGAGTTTGAGAGAAGTTATAGAAAAACTATGCCATGGGGTACCGCAGGATTATATCCAGAGCCTTGCTTATATCCTTTTTGCTTACAGTCATTGCGCTGGTAACTTGGTCTCTCAATCGGAACTCTCACATATTGGAGCAAGACAGTATCCTTGTTTATGTACCTGCAAGACAAGGCCAAGTGGAACAGGGAGTTGTCGCAGAAGGCGTTATAATAAGGGACGAGATGGTCTACCTGAGCCCCGCCGGCGGCACACTGAAGGTCGTGGCACAGGAAACCAGCAGGGTGAGGGCGGATACGGTAATAGCTGAAGTTGTTCCTGATAAAGCCCTAACTCGGACAGGCGACAACGCAGGCATCCGGTTAAACCCCGAGAAACCGGGAGTTGTCAGTTTCACCTTGGACGGATTGGAAAGAGTTCTGACTCCTTCTTCCTGGGTGGATTTTGACGCTAAGAAGGTCTCTGAGCTTATTTCAAATCCGGTGACTGTAGAATCGAATATGCACGTTGAGACAGGACAAGCTCTCTTTCGGGTGATCGACAACTACTCCGTTTATGTCCTGGTATTCCTTGAGCATGACATTGCCCAGTCAGTAAGCGATGTTTTGACGGTAGGGCGAAGATGTAATCTCAGATTTGATCCGATACCGGAACGTCTTTGTTCTGCCAGGATCGTTTCCCGGGTAGGTTCCGATGACGATTCGAAACCGGGCGCTCTGTTATTACAGCTTACTGATTATCCTCATGAGCTACATTATCTCCGACAGATCAAGGCTAAGATTGTTACCGGCATTCAAAGAGGGATCGCCATCCCTAGACAGGCTCTTGTTAAAGAGAAAGATGAATATCTGGTTTACACGCCTGCTAACCTAGGTGTAAACGCCACACCTGTAAAAGTCATTTCAACCGATGAAAGTTACGCGATTTGCCAGGGACTGAAAGAAGGTCAACAGGTGATTACGAATCCTTATGTAGTACACGAATTAGGCATTACCGTATGGAAGTAAACAGGAGGGAAAGGCATCCTTGACGACAATTGGCGAGAGGCTAAGACTTATCAAGAAACGAATCCACGAAGCAGCAGAAAGAGCAGGACGGAATCCGGAGGATATTACCATAGTTGCCGTGTCAAAGAATGTTGATGAAGAAGGCATCGCAGAAGCAGTCAGAGCAGGCGTCTCCGTGCTGGGTGAAAACAGAGTACAAGAAGCAGCAGCTAAATTCAGCAACCTCGGCAACACAATAGACGGAAAAGAGATAAACTGGCATCTCGTCGGCCACCTACAGCGAAACAAGGTTCGCCACGCCCTTCCGATATTTCAGTTGATTCACTCCCTTGACTCGTGGAAGCTGGCACAAGAGATTCAAAAAGTCGCGGAGAGGCTGGATGTAACAGCTGATTGTCTCCTTGAAATCAATGTCACAGGCAAAGCCTCAAGAATCGGGGTAGAGCCTGAAAACGCCTTAGCCCTGGCCCGCGATATCTCTGCACTGGACAGGATTAGGCTCAGAGGCGTAATGTCAATTGCCCCGATCGTAGACGATCCTTCAGAGGCAAGGCCGTATTTCCGACTGACAAGAGAAATGTGGGAAAGGATGGGCGATGCCGGCCTGTTCTACCCCGGTAAGGCACACCTTTCCATGGGCATGACCCATGATTTTGAGATAGCTGTTGAAGAAGGGGCGACCATGGTTCGGATTGGCACTGGAATATTTGGTCCGCGCGAGATACTTGCGCGAGACAGGAAGGCGGTGCTGGAGGCGTGAGAAGAGGTTTCATTGACAGGCTCCTTGACTTCATGGGGTTCGGAGAAGTGCCTGATGAAACTGACGAATTCGCTGAAGATATCCTACCGCAGAGTAACGAAGTCCCGCTTCCGGCGAGAGGCCAAAGGGGAAGGGAATTGGTTGCACTGCCTCAATCACCCAGAGCAAGACTGGTAGTTACCGAGCCGGAATCATTTGATGATATTCCGGTTATCCTTGATCACCTAAAGAAGCGTCGTCCTGTCATTGTTCGGCTGTCAGACATAGACAAGGAACTGGCACGGCGTATCTTGGACTTTGCCGGCGGTGCTACATACGCACTTAATGGCAGCATGCAGAAGGTCAGTGAAGGTGTGTTCCTGTTCACTCCAAGCAATTTTGAAATAGGCATTGATCTGCAGCAAGCAGATGAAAAGAAGGATAGGTCCCTACCTGCCTTCTTCGATAAACGCTAACATAATAAGGAGGTTTCAACAAACGTGGATTCAGAAACAAGAATTGCAGTTGTAGGTATATTTGTAGAAGACAGGCCAAATACTGCACAAAAGGTCAACGAGATTCTAAGTCTGCACGCTGATGTTATCATAGGGCGCCTCGGCGTCCCTCACATCAAGGAAAACGCAGGAGTCATAGCTTTGATTGTTAACGGAACCACAGATGAAATCGGCAGCCTCACAGGTAAACTCGGAAGCATAAAAGGCGTCAAAGTCAAATCAGCTGTGACTACATAAAACCAATAACTACGACACTCGCAGGCAAGAATAAGGAAGCGAGGCTATGTGTGATAAGAACTCACATAGCCTCGCTTTTTTGATTAAACCAATTGTACACGGTATTTTCCGAAGCCCTGATGAGTACCGTTATTACGCAGTTAAACGGAGGGTTAACTGGACAAACTAGTGGGAGGATAAGTGCCATGACAAAAAGACATCAGGCGACAGAGGGAAATATTGATAGAGAAACCGCAAACACCCTCATCAATCGCATAGCTGATTTGTCCCTTGCTATGGATAAGATGAACATTGCCGAATATGTTGAATTCCTCCGAAATCCCAAAAGGATAATCTTTGTAAATTTCTTAGGAGGACTTGCCCGAGGCTTCGGCATAGGTATCGGAGCCACGATACTTGCAGCTCTGTTCGTTATCATACTCTCCAGAATCGTTCAGCTAAACATACCTATAATCGGTGAATTCATTGCAGAAATCGTAAAAACAGTAGACAGTCACATGAAACTAAGATAGGAGGTCAACGCATGGATGAAGAGACCACCAAGACTTATCTGAAACGGTTGATGTCTGAGAAGGCAAAGCTCGAGCAACGTATAGATACGCTGGAGGGGAAGGGAGAAGGGGGAACAATGCAATCTATGAAAGACTCCATAGGTGAGCTTTCAAGTTACGATAACCATCCGGCCGATGTCTCGTCTGAGCTCTTTGAACGCGGAAAAGATATTAAACTGTGCGAAGACGCAAAGATCCTGCTAAAGAGAGTAGACGAAGCCATAGAGCTTTTGAACAGCGGCAAGTACGGTATATGTGAGCATTGCAGCGGAAGCATTGAGGAAGAGAGACTTGAGCTGATTCCCTATACCCGCCTGTGTAGCCGCTGTCAAAGCCATATGGATATTGCTCAACCTCCCGGAAAGGACAGGCCTGTAGAAGAGGAGGTGCTGGGCATCCCGTTTGGCGGCGGCACGCGCGACAGGAAGACTCCCGGTATTGACGGAGAGGACATATGGCAAGAGCTGGAGAGATACGGGTCAGCAAGCGGCCCTCAAGACCTGGCAGGTACACTTGACGATGCGGAGGTATATGAGAAGGGTAGAGGTGATGTCGGGAAACCTGTAGAAGATGTAGATATGATCGCCACCAAAGACTACAAAGTAATCCCGGGTGCCGGACGCAGCCGGACAAGGCGCAAGCGCTGACAATGCAAACACCTGGTAAAGGAGGAAAACCGCTGAAAAGACAAGGCCCGGCATCAAATGAGCATTGTTGAAGTCGATTTCAATGTATGGTACAATACCGACGTTAAGTGCTGTTTATCTCGGAAAAACAGATGACAGAGCAAGGAGAGAGATCCTGTTATAGTGCGTTTGTTCATTTTGCCTCTGGCCATTGTCATCCTTGATCAGGTTACCAAGGCTCTGGTGGAAAAAACAGTGCCAATAGGAGCATCTCTCCCTGTCTTAAGAGGACTTGCCGAGATAACTCGGATCTACAATCCAGGCTCTGCACTTGGCGTCCTATCCACAGCAAGGATTCCGATCATCGTATCATGTCTTGTCATAATAGCGTGGCTTATAGCTGTCACGCGAGGCTCCTATAAGCTCGTTGATGCAAAAGCCCGGCTGGGGATAGAGATGGTAGTAGGCGGAGCGGCAGGAAACTTAATCGACAGAATCCGGCTGGGCCATGTGATAGACTTTATAGATGTCAGCATCTGGCCTGTATTTAATGTTGCGGACATCGCCGTGTGTGTAGGAGCGGCTGTCTTGCTATATAGCTTGGTCACGGGAAACCCTGGAGGGAGGAGTAGTAAATGAGGCCTATTCTGTTTCAAATCGGGAGGATACCTATCCTCTCATATGGCTTTTCTCTTGCTATAGCATTTGTTCTCTGCACAATACTAGGGATACGCGAAGCCAAACGAAGGGGCATAGATCCTGAAAAGGTCTTTGACCTTGCATTGTATGTGTGTATCTCAGCAATAATCGGAGCAAGGCTGCTATTTGTCCTTTTAGATATACCGACGTATTTCAAAGATCCGGTTCAGATCTTTAACCTCCGCGACGGAGGATTGGCTTACCATGGAGGATTCATCGCAGCGCTCATTGTGGGCATAGCATATGCCCGCCGCTCAAGGCTCAATGCCTGGGTAATGGCGGACATTATCGCTCCCCTGATAGCGCTGGGCTATGCAATAGTAAGGATCGGATGCCTCCTCAACGGTTGCTGCTTCGGTTTGCCCAGTGATGCCCCGTGGGCTTTGGCATGCCGTGCAGGTGACAGCACGTTAAGACATCCAACCCAGCTTTACGCGGCTCTTTTAAGCCTTGTTATCTTCATAATCCTGTATGCTAATCGAGATCATAAGAGATTCCCTGGGTACCTCATGTTTCTCTACGTAGGGCTATACTCTGTCAGCAGGTTTATCGTAGAGATCTTCAGGGATGTGCCGAGGCTCATCGGCCCGTTATCCGTAACACAACTGGCAAGCATACTACTGGTATTTGGTGCATTTGCTTCAATATACGTCCTGTCATCGGAACCGGTTGAGAGACAAAGCGCTGCAGGCCAGCAGTAACAGGTATGAAATCGCCGGAAGTTGGCGCACCTGATACGAGAATACTCAGAGTTGACGAGACCGATGAGGGTAAGCGCCTTGATGTCTATGTTTCGCAAAAGCTTTCCCTCTCCAGGTCACGTGTACAGAAACTAATCGAGAACGAGCTTGTCCAGCTAAACAAGGAAAATGCGCCGGCAAGCAGGAAAGTCAAAGAAGGCGATATTCTGTCTGTATCTATCCCTCCTGTTGAAACAGATGACGGAGTATTGCCTGAGGACATCCCTTTGGACATCCTCTATGAAGATGATGACATAATCGCGGTAAACAAGCCTCGCGGCCTTGTGGTCCATCCTGCTTGCGGCAACCGGTCAGGAACACTGGTGAACGCTCTCCTTGCCTATACGGACAAGCTGTCGACTGTCGGCGGGCCTAAACGCCGCGGAATAGTCCATAGGCTTGACAAGGATACGTCAGGCGTGATACTCCTTGCCAAAAACGACGTAGCACACATGAACCTTGCAAAAGCCCTGGAGAAGCGTACGATTGAAAAAACTTACCTTGCGATAGTTGCAGGTATTCCCGGCGCGAAAGAAGGGTGCATAGACACACCTATCGGCCGCCATCCGGTTCAAAGAAAAAAGATGGCTGTCACGAGAAAAGGAAAGACTCGCGCTGCCGAGACATTCTATAAAGTGATAAAGGAGTTCCGTGGCTACGCGTTGCTCAAGGTTCAGCCTGTCACCGGAAGGACTCACCAGATAAGGGTCCACTTGAAATCCATCGGCCACCCGATCGTAGGTGACAAAGTATACGGATTCCGCAAAGGAGAATCTTTCGGTATGACAGGACAGGCTTTACATGCTTTTTCCCTTGCGTTTTCTCACCCGGTAACAGGCGAGAAAATGTATATCGAGGCGCCGATGCCTGAGGATATGCGTGCCGTTATAGCTGAGCTTGAATCCAAAGTAGAGTGAAGGAAGGCTATTGATATGGCAAATGAAAAAAAACGCAAAGTTGCGGTAGTAGGGTGTGGATCTGTTGGAACATTTGCCGCTCGAGCCATTATGGCATCAAGTGATCTTGAGCTTGTAGGTATCGTCAGAAGGCCTGAAAGCCTCTCGCGCGGCGTCCCGCCTGAGCTTCGAGATATCCCGGTCGTCTCGTCCATAGAAAGCCTGGACGGAGTCGAAGCTGCATGCCTTGCAGTCCCCACCCGCCAAGTGCCGGAGCATGCCGAAAGAATCCTTAGCCTGGGCATTAACACGGTAGATAGCTACGATATCCATGGAGAACTGGTAAACGTTAAGAAGCGCCTTGATACGATAGCAAGGGAAGCAGGGAGTGTCGCAGTGATTTCAGCCGGGTGGGATCCGGGAACTGATTCATTAATCCGGGTGATACTGGAGATCATGGCCCCTTCCGGAATTACACACACAAACTTCGGGCCCGGTATGAGCATGGGGCATACATGCGCCGTAAAAGCGATTCCCGGGGTAAAAGACGCGATATCCATGACTTATCCAAAAGGCCAAGGGTTACATAGGCGCGTAGTATACGTGGAGCTGGATGAAGATGCTGACTTTGATTCAGTGAAGGAAGCCGTCTTGAAAGATCCTTACTTCTCAAACGACGAGACCGCAGTCATCTTGAGTGACGACATAGATAGCTTGAGAAACAGTGGACATGGAGTTCTTATTGAAAGATCCGGAGTCTCAGGAGGAGCATCTAACCAGCGCTTTAAGTTTGAAATGAGTATAAACAATCCTGCGCTTACAGGACAAATAATGGTAGGCGCCATGCGGGCAAGCCTTAAGCAGCCTCCCGGAGCCTACACTTTACCAGAGCTGCCTCTAATCGACTTTCTATGCGGAGACAGAGACCGCCTTCTTAAGAGGCTTGTCTGAATACTGCCTTAACCGGCTTATCTGAACACCGCTATAGCGACCTGCCTAGGAGGGTTCAAAAATGTATCCGGCAAGTGGAGGCCGTCTTTTGCGGCGTCTCTGGAGGTCTTCAGCACTTGCCTTCATAATAACTATCCTTGCTTCTTTTACCGTCTCAGCGGCAACAGGTTTTGAAGATACTACTCTCACTGAAGCAACCTCTTTATCCCAGATCCTGCTCATGGATGACGAGGAACTGCTCTCAACGATCTCCAAGAAATCCTTTGATTATTTCTGGCACGAAGCAAACCCTGAAAACGGCTTTATTCCGCACTCTGACTCTGAAGATTCACCTTGCAGCATAAAGGCGGTGGGCTTGGGATTATCCGCTATACCTGTAGGGATCGAGCGAAAGTGGATAAGCAGGGAAGAAGGGTATGAAAGATGTCTGACCACCTTGATATCGCTTAGTTCAGGCAAAGTCCCAAAGATTAATGGGTTCTTCTATCAGTTTATTGACATGAATAAAGGCGCAAGATTCGGTAAGAGCAAGGTATCTTCAATGGATACAGCTATTCTCTTAGCAGGTGCATTGTTCGCAGGTGAGTACTTCTCAGGAACTCGCGTCCATAGCCTCGCAAATGAGCTTTATTCTGCTGTCAACTGGCAGTGGATGATGAACGGCGGCGAGACTCTTTCGGGATTCTGGAGTCCGGAGTCAGGTTTCCACAAAGGACGTAGGGACTCTTTCGATGAAAGCATGCTAATGTATATCCTTGCAATGGGTTCACCTACGTATCAGGTGCCTGCATCAACATGGCACAGAATCCGCAGGCCTGTGCGGGAAAACTACATATTTACGCCTGAAGAAAACCTGGCATCCTATATCCTACCCCATTTATGGCTGGATCTCAGAGGAATAGAGGATTATTACGCAAACTATTGGAATAACGTAGTCGTAGCTGCAAGATACAACCGCATCTACTCTATGCTTAAGTCTTGTGAGTTCGGGATCCCCGGCACAGGCATTTGGGGGCTCGCGGCATGTGACGGCCCCGGAGGGTATCGGGTATACGGGGCGTCAGCCGGCTACTACCACGAGGTATTCGCACCTTATGTGCCTCTTGCCTGTATTCCGTTTTCTCCTGATCCTTCAATGGCTGCTGTAAGAGAGATGCTAAGAAGATACGGAAGCCGGATATGGGGGACGTACGGTTTTACCTCAGGGTTTACTGCAGACGGAAAGTGGTGGTCCAAGAACCATCATGCAGTCTCAGCAGGACTCGTCCTGCTAATGATAGAAAACTACCGCACAAGTCTTGTATGGAAACACACATCTTCCAACGAATACATCAAAGAAGGACTGAAATGCGCCGGGTTTTCCGAAAGCCTGCTCACTCAGGCAGTAACCCCTGCTTACCTCGAAGATGTTAGGAGTGGTTACCGGTTGCAGGATTATCCGGCAAATGAGTAGAGGTCGCCTGATCTTAGGCGTTTGCTTATCTTTGGGCACCATTCCACAAAGCTTCCGGCTGGGTCCTGATCTCACTTGTTCGTGTATTAGCTGGCATAACGACGCATGTTCCCGCAACTCTGATTCCACACGGAACGACATCTTAAATGGCATAGAACTTGCATTGATATAGAATTGAGACTCTTAACTTGTGGGAGGGTCTGTCATGAAAGGGTGTAAGTACGGGGTTCATAGGGTTTTGGAGCCAAAAGGTGTGCTGCCTCAAGCTGCCTGGCGCCTGGATAACACCATGGAGATTTACGATAACGAGATCCTTGTAGACGTAGACACCTTGAATATCGATGCCGCAAGTTTTACCCAGATCAAGAAACAAGCTAACTACGACAACGAACAAATCGCAAAGATCATGCAGGATATTGTGGATTCCCGAGGCAAGCACCATAATCCTGTAACAGGCTCCGGAGGAATGCTCATCGGAACAGTCAAAGCAATCGGACCTGACATCAAGGATGCCCCCATCAAACCCGGAGACAGGATCGCAAGCCTCGTCTCACTTACCCTCACCCCCTTGACCATTGAAGAAATCCTGGAAATCAGACAAGGCCAAGACCAGGTAAAAATCAAAGGCCAGGCGATCCTCTTTGAAAGCGGGATATACGCAAAGTTGCCGTCTGATATGCCTCCGAATCTTGCCCTTGCAGTCCTTGATGTGGCAGGCGCGCCTGCACAAACCGCAAAGCTTGTAAAACCCGGCGATACAGTCCTCGTTATCGGAGCAGGCGGAAAATCAGGCCTGTTGTGCCTCCATGAAGCCAAGAAAAGGGCAGGAGTGACAGGCAAGGTCCTGGGGATGGGCCACAGCCAAGAAAGCCACAACCGCATAGTCCAATCAGGCCTTGCAGACATTGCCTTTGCCGGAGATGCCACAAAACCCCTTGAAGTCTACGAAAAAGTGCTTGAGCTGACTTCAGGCAGGCTAGCTGATGTAACCATTAACTGCGTGAACATCCCCGGAACTGAGATGGCTTCAATAATGGCTACAAGGGACGGAGGGACTGTCTACTTCTTCAGTATGGCTACAAGCTTCACAGCCAGCGCGCTCGGTGCAGAAGGCATCGGGAAGGATGTGACTATGATTATCGGCAACGGTTACACGAAAGGCCATGCAGAAATCGCTCTCTCAGTGCTAAGAGAAAACTCTGTACTCATGGAAATGTTCCTTCAGAGGTGGGCAGTGGCGTAACCCAAAGAAGGAGAGGGCATTGACATGAGACACTTTCGAGAGATTCCCCTCTGGAAAGATGTTGATGAGAGCCGGTGGAATGATTGGCACTGGCAGGTGCGGAACAGGGTAAGAAATGTCCAAACCTTAAAGAGCGTCCTTAACCTGACAAGTGAAGAAGAAGAGGGCATCGAAAAATGCCTCGCCAGGTTTCGCATGGCCATCACACCGTACTACCTGACCCTGATGTCTCCGGATGATCCCACATGCCCCATTAGAAAACAAGGAGTTCCCACAGCCAAAGAACTGATAACGACACCTTATGACATGATCGATCCCCTGGCTGAAGACAGAGACTCTCCTGTAAGGTACATAACCCATCGATACCCTGACAGAGTACTCTTTCTCGTAACGAACTTCTGCTCCATGTACTGCCGCCACTGCACCAGACGAAGGCTGGCAGGGCATGAAGACGAACCTGTAACACGAGGCGACATCGACAATGCAATCGAGTATATCAGGCAGACGAAAACAATAAGAGATGTGCTTGTATCAGGCGGAGATCCTTTTATCCTTGAAGATGATGTCCTTGAATATATCTTAAGCGCACTTAGGTCCATTGAGCATGTGGAAATCATCCGTATTGGGACGAGGACCCCGGTTGTGCTTCCTCAGAGGATAACACCGGGCCTTTGCACCATGCTAAAGAAGTACCATCCTTTATGGATAAACACCCATTTCAACCATCCCAAAGAGATTACGGCCGAATCAAGACGGGCATGCGAGCTCTTGGCAGACGCAGGAATCCCCTTGGGCAATCAGTCGGTGTTGCTAAGGGGGATCAATGATTGTCCCTACATCATGAAAAAGCTAGTCCAGGATTTGTTGAAGATCAGGATAAGGCCTTATTACCTTTATCAATGTGACTTGTCTTTAGGGCTTGCGGCTTTCAGGACTCCTGTAGCTAAGGGGATAGAAATCATTGAACACCTGCGAGGGCACACCTCAGGCATGGCTGTCCCTACATTCGTAGTGGATGCTCCGGGCGGAGGAGGGAAGATCCCCGTAGGCCCTACTTACTTGATTTCTCAGAATCACAATAGAGTTGTGCTCAGGAACTACGAAGGTGTAATCAGCGTCTATAGCGAGCCTCTGGACTACAAAAACGAATGGTGCGGCGCCTGCACAATATGTCAGAAAGAAGAGATTCAATCCATAGGAGTAGCGTCATTGCTCCGTGGGGAGGCAGAAAGCATTGAATCCGGATACTTCCGGCAAAATTGTAGTTCCGATACCAAACCACGATAACGTAAACCACCTTATAGATACGGTGCTTCTAACAGGCCCAAGAAGCGTTGCAATCACAGGCCTTGCAAAGAACTCAGGAAAAACCGTGGCGTTAAATGCAATAATTAGACGGGCTCAGGATTTGGGAATGCAGGTCGGAGTGGCATCTTCCGGCCGTGACGGAGAAGAGCTGGATGCGGTAACGCACCTTCCGAAGCCAAGGATCCATGTGAAAAAAGGAACACTTGTCGCCACAACGGAAGATCTGGCAATGCGCGCATCTGCGTCACTGGAACCCCTCGCGGAAACGGGATTCGTTACTGTCCTCGGAAGACTGGTTATCTATAGAGCAGCCTCTCCCGGCACCGTAGAGGTCGCCGGTGGAAACAAGGCCGGTGTAGTTAAGGACGTTACAAACGTTATGCGTCATTTTGGAGCAGAGTTCATTGTTATTGACGGGGCTGCAGGAAGAAGGTTCTCAGCTGCTCCGTATCTCGCAGACACAACCGTACTGTCTACAGGTGCAGTTGTGGCAGAAACACCGGAAAAAGTGGGTTTGCAAACAGCACGTACAGTTGAGATCCTAACCACTCCCAAATGGGAGGATGGGTTAAGAGAGAGCTTCAGGCCGGGGTCTTTGGCCAACGAAGATGTAGTAATCGTGTCACCGGATGCTTCGGGCAGAGAGATGAAAAAACTGAAAGTCAGGAGCGTGCTTCTTTCGACGCCTGAGATCATAAAGCAACTACGCGGTTCCGGAAGCACAATTATCCTGGGAGGGGCTTTACCGGGCAATTTTTTGAGAGATCTTGCAACTAGCAGAAAGGCACGTAATTCCACAATAGTTGTGAAGGACGCCACCAGAATCCTTGCCGCATATCAAGACTTTTCTCACTTTAAATCCAGAGGCGGGAAGATTCGAGTCTTTGACGAGATACATCTTGAAATGATAACGACTTGTCCGGTTGCACCTTGCGGCAGAAGGTTTGATCCCGCTACCTTGCTTGACCGAGTGGCGGAGGCAGTTAACCCTTATCCTGTAGTCGACGTAATCGCAGGCAAAATCCGTAATCTGCCAAGGCGGGTCCGAATAACAAAAGGCGATTTAACGAGGGCGGTGTTGAATCATGAGGCTTGAGCTGGACATGTCTCTTGTAGACCAAGCAAGATCCGCTGCAGAATCAATCGCCGACAGCATCCAGCCGATAATAGACGCATATACAACGACATCCATTGAGAGAACAGTCCTCAGGCTGCTCTGGGTAGACGGCGTAGATGAGAACAATGTTCCGCTTCCCAACATCATTGTAGACCAAGCTCAAGACGCAGGCCTGCTGGAAGACGGGATCGCTTACTGGATAGGCTCAGCTATGCTTCACACAGGGCTCACACTTCGTGAGACTATCGGTGCGCTTTCACATGGAGACATTATCTTTGACAGGATACCCGGGGCAGATGATGATGCTGTAAGAGCGCTGATGGAAGATGAAGCTGAGCACACCTGTAAATACATCAAAGAGCGCAGGCTTGAGCGAGAGCGTCTAATCTTAGAAAAGGATTCCAGAGTTCCCCCTTATCTTTACGTGATTGTCGCCACAGGAAACATATATGAAGATGTAATTCAAGCAAAAGCTGCGGCTAAGTGCGGAGCGGACATAATCGCGGTCATACGAAGCACAGGTCAAAGCCTTCTGGATTACGTGCCGTACGGCCCTACGACTGAAGGAGTCGGCGGGACATACGCAACCCAGGCTAACTTCAGGATAATGAGAGAAGCGCTGGACGAGGTAGGTAGAGAATTAGGACGCTACATACGTCTTGTCAACTATTGCTCAGGGCTGTGCATGCCTGAGATAGCGGCTATGGGCGCATTGGAGCGCCTTGACATGATGCTTAACGATGCAATGTACGGCATCTTATTCCGGAACATAAACATGCAAAGGACCTTCGTAGACCAACATTTCTCCAGGATGATAAATGCTTATGCAGGTATTGTAATCAACACCGGGGAAGATAATTACCTGACTACCGCAGACGCATACGAAGAAGCCCATACTGTACTTGCCTCACAATTCATAAACGAAGCCTTAGCACGTCGCTCAGGACTCACTCCCCGGCAAATAGGATTAGGACATGCGTTTGAAATGGATCCTGACATGACCGATGGATTCCTCTACGAACTTGCTCAAGCTGAAATGGCTCGGATCATTTTCCCAGAGGCACCGCTTAAGTACATGCCTCCGACTAAGCATATGACAGGCAACATATTCAAAGGGCACCTCATGGATGCAATGTTTAACCTTGTAGGCGCCATCTCAGGCCAAACCATACAGCTTTTAGGCATGTTAACCGAGCACATCCATACCCCGCACCTCCACGACAGGTACCTTGCAATAGAGGGCGCCAGGTACGTAATGAACAACACAAGGCACCTAAGAGACGAAATCACATACAAAAAGGGCGGAATCATGGAAAAGAGGGCAAATGAAGTGTTAAGGAAAGCCGCTTCCATGCTTGAACAGGTAGCTGAAATCGGCCTCATGTCAGCTATTGAACAGGGGATGTTTGCATCTATCAAACGAGAGCGCACAGGCGGCAGAGGGCTGGACGGTGTGATAAAGAAGAGTGAAAGGTACTATAACCCGTTCCAGGCGCTGTTCATGAAGGAACTCACATCGCCGGATTTTTCACCCTTACTCTGGGGCAATCCAGCCAACAGGCAAGGAGGAGGGGCCGAGGAATGGAGGTAGATCTTTCGCGGATCAGGCCTTACGGAGATACGCTTGATGACGGGTACATGCAGCTTTCATTTACACTCCCTGTTCAATGTGATGCAAAGGCGAAAAAAGCAGCTGAGCTCCTCTCAGAGAAGATGGGATTACAAGATGTGAAGGTTGTGTACGCCCACAACATAGGTGACAGCTTCTCATTCTTTATCGTATACGGCAGGTGTATCCACTCTGTGGATATGACAGCCATCAACATCCCTGAAGTTGATGTAGAATTCATGTCCTACGACGAGATCAATGGGTTCATAGAAAAGCATATAGGCAGGAAAGTCGTGGTGGTGGCTGCGTGCACAGGCACTGATGCCCATACAGTGGGAATTGACGCCATTATCAGCATGAAAGGATACAGAGGAGAAAGCGGCCTTGAGCGTTACCCCTGGTTCGTTACGTACAACCTGGGGAGTCAAGTCGCCAACGAGGACCTGGTGGCAAAGGCTATCGAGGTCAACGCAGATGCAATACTGGTATCTCAAGTAGTGACGCAGAGAAACATCCATATCGACAACCTTACGCACCTGGCTGAATTGGTGGAGGCAGAAGGTATTCGCGACAAGGTGCTATTGGTTATGGGCGGCCCGAGGATATCTCATGAACTCGCCATTGAACTGGGCTATGACGCAGGGTTCGGTCCAGGAACTCTACCTTCACATGTAGGCTCCTTCATCGCACAAGCCTTGGCACGAAGAATAAGGGATTCCAAAGAGCAACAAAGGGGGTGTATCCATGAGTGAAGCCCTGATTAGAGTCAGAATCAGTGAGAAAGACGCGCACTACGGAGGCGGAGTGGTAGACGGTGCAAAGCTCCTGGCTCTTTTGGGTGATGTAGCCACTGAGCTTCTCATAAGACATGACGGTGATGAAGGTTTATTTAGGGCGTACGATAACGTAGAATTCATGGCCCCGGTTTACCCGGGCGATTTCTTAGAAGCCAGGGGGACCATTACGAAAGTGGGAAATACCTCAAGGAAAATGGAGTTTGCCATCCATAAAGTAATAACGTTGACATCACCCGGCTCTTCAAAAGCAGAGGTGCTCGCTGAACCCCAACTTGTGCTGAAAGCAAGCGGCACTTGCGTAGTGCCGAAAGATAGGCAGTCACACAAGGAAGGAGGATAATCGTGGATAAACTGATAATCACAGCTGCCTTGGTAGGCGCTGAGACCACAAGAGAACACAATCCAAACCTCCCGCTGACTCCTGAAGAGATTGCCCAAGCGGCAGCGGAGGCAAGAGAGGCCGGAGCATCTATAGTACACATCCACGTCAGAGACGAAGAAGGAAATCCCACACAAGACATGGAGATATTCGGGAGGACCTGTGATCTTATTCGCGAAAAGACCGATCTGATTGTGCAGATCTCCACGGGAGGAGCTGTAGGGACACCCCAGGACGAAAGGGTGCTTCCCCTTGACCTCAGGCCTGAAATGGCAACTCTCACATGCGGCACAGTAAACTTCGGAGATGATATCTTCGAAAACCCGGAGCCGCTTATAGAAAAACTTGCAGCAAGAATGCTGGAGCTGGAAATCAAGCCCGAGCTTGAGATATTCGATCTTGGGCATGTGGCAAATGCAATGCGCCTTTTGAAAAGGGGATTGGTGAAACCTCCGCTTTATTTCGACTTTGTCATGGGGGTCCCCGGGGGAATGTCAGGTTCTATCCATAATCTCATCCACTTGACGCGTGAGCTGCCTCCTGATTCTATATGGCAGGTGGCAGGCATCGGACGCCATGAGCTTCCGCTGGGTGTAGTTGCGATTGCCGCAGGCGGGCATGTGAGGGTAGGCTTCGAAGACAATGTCTACTATTCCAGAGGAGTGCTTGCAGAAAGCAATGCACAGTTGGTTGCCAGGATCGCACGGATTGCGAAGGAAGTAGGAAGGGAAGTAGCAACTCCGGACGAGGCAAGGGAGATCTTGGGCATAAACAAACCGTAAGAGAGGAAACCCCTTTAGGCAGTGTGCGAGGCAATATGGTTTTCGCTTCGCAACTTGCCCCTCAAGGGAGTGTAGTGTCTATAACATATGGGCTGTAAGCCCTGGCATGAGGGATTATTGCGCCTAGAATTGTCAGAATTATACTATATATACTTAGATATTCATAGTTTTTGCTCGCAATAGATCGCGTTTTCACTAGGAGGAAACCTTTGAAGCAGTCCGTCCTATGGGTAATCGAGGAGGTGTGCGGGTTGAGCAAGGTGAAGTCCATCGAAGAAGCGATGGAGTTTATTGAGGACGGAATGACTGTGATGCTGCCCGGATTCTTAGGGGTTGGGACTCCTAAAGCGCTCATCGATGCCATTTGCGAAAGGAAAATAGGAAACCTTACTGTCATCTATAATGACGGGGCATTTCCCGGGGTGGGCATAGGAAAGCTGATCCGGTATGGTCTTGTGCGCAAACTGATATCTACGCATACAGGAACGAACCCAGAGCTAGTCAAGGCTATAGCCGACGGAGAGATCGAAATGGAGATGCTTCCCCAAGGCACTCTGGTAGAGAGGATCAGAGCAGCAGGCGCCGGGCTGGGAGGGTTCCTGACACCTACAGGCGTAGGGACAAAGGTTGAAGAAGGGAAAACCGTTATGGAACTGGACGGCAGAAGATATCTGTTGGAGCTTCCGCTTCGCGCAGACATAGCTCTTCTGTATGCGCACAAGGGAGATACCGCAGGCAACCTCGTATACAGAAGAGCAGCTCGCAACTTCAATCCGATAATGGCTACAGCTGCTGACTTTGTCATTGCGGAAGTGGAAAACCTGGTCGATGTCGGGGAAATCGATCCTGACCACGTTATGACCCCTGGAATCTTTGTGGACATTATCGTCAAGGGGGTGTAAATGATGGCTCTTCCGAGCTCACCTAAGGAGCTGATAGCATGGCGTGTAGCCAAGGAGCTGCACTACGGGGAAATAGTCAATCTCGGAATCGGGACTCCGACCCTCGTTGCCAACTACCTGGCTCCTGAGATGAACATTACGTTCCAGTCAGAGAACGGCTTCATAGGCATGGGAGCTTTGGCAAAGCCTGGCGAGGAAATCCCGGACCTAGTAAACGCAGGAGGACAATATGTAACTCTGCTGCCAGGGGCAGTGTTCTTTGATACTGCCATGTCATTCACGATTATTCGTGGAGGCCATGTTGATGTTACTGTCCTCGGCGCCCTTGAAGTAGATGAACGAGGGCACCTGGCGAATTACTGGATACCCGGACGAGGAGGGCCGGGCATAGGCGGAGGAATGGATCTTGTGGTCGGCACAAAGCGAGTCATAGTTGCTATGGAACACACAAGAAAAGACGGGCAACCGAAGATTGTTCCCAGGTGCTCTATGCCTATCACAGCCCAGCGCATGGTAGACCTTATCGTTACCGACCTTGCAGTCATCAGGCCGACCCCGGAAGGCCTTGTTCTAAGAGAAGTTGCCCCCGGTGTTGCCGTAGATGAAGTCGTAGCCAAAACAAGTGCCCGCTTGATAGTTCCTGATGATGTCGGAGAAATGGTGGCATGAATTCCATAAACTAAAAGGGCGTGGCAACGCATGTCTAATCCGCATATGATGCCTTCGAAAGGAGGCATCTTGCTATGTCAAAGAATGAATTTTGCAGGGCAGTACAAGCTGCCATAAGAGATGAACTCGAAGCTGCTCGTATGTATAAGAATCTTGCCTTTGAAGCGCCGCACGTAGCCATTCGTGCCAGACTCATGTGCTTTGCCACTGAAGAAAAAAGGCACGCCAGGCTGTTGAGCTGCATATGCCCGGAAGCCGAACCCGCACATGAAATGGATCCTGATTGTTGGAACTGGCCGAGCGATACTATGGAGGAGGATGATTTGCTGGAAAGCGCGTGGATCCCCATGCCACCTGAAAGCCCCAGTGAACCAATGCCTCCGTTTCCTCCTGATGAAGAGTTTGCCAGAGGGATTGCCATGGCGCTGGAAAGCGAGGTTCACGCTATAGGAGAATATGCTGAACTGGCTATGATGGCACCGAACCCACAAGCTCGTGAGGCACTTTTATGCATTCAAAACGATGAGATATATCACAAAATATCTCTCGAGTTCATTCAATCAGTGATCATGTGGAATGGACCGGAGAACTGCTAACAGAACAAAAGGAGGCGCTCTTTGAAGAGAGCGCCTTCGCTTTTTGTACACAAAAATGGCAGGGGAGACAGGACTCGAACCCGCAACCTACGGTTTTGGAGACCGTTGCTCTACCAATTGAGCTACTCCCCTGCACAACTTAGCTGCACCGCCATTCTAACAAAGGCCACCTCATTTGTCAACGGGCGCTTAAGCCTCATTTTGTCCGCCTCTAACCTGTAGAATCCCTCTTTGAAGGAAATACGTTCTATTTGGAGAACGCAATTATGTTAAAATTAAGAGGTCATGGTTATCTCATCACTTAGAACTTACATATGGATGGAGGGTTTAGATAAAATGGCTAACACAAGAAGAATCCCAGTTGGTATCTCTGCACGACACGTCCATGTTTCCCAGGAACACCTGGAACTCCTGTTCGGACCGGGCTATGAGCTGACTCCTTTCAAGGATCTGTCCCAACCAGGGCAGTACGCAGCAGAAGAGAAGGTCACTCTCGTAGGGCCGAAAGGAATACTCCAGAACGTAAGAATACTCGGCCCTTCCCGGAAAGCAACACAGGTGGAGATATCCAGGACTGATTGCTTCGCATTAGGTGTCAACGCTCCGGTCCGTGAATCCGGTGACATAGAAGGGACTCCCGGAATCGTCATCGTCGGGCCGTACGGTCCTGTTAAGCTAGAGCAAGGAGTGATTGTGGCAAAGCGGCACATTCACTTTACACCTGAGATCGCAGAAGAGTTCGGAGTTAAAGACGGCGAAGAGATCATGGTCAAAACAGAAGGGGAAAGGCCCTTGATATTTGACAGTGTGGTAGTCAGGGTAAGAGAAGACTTTGACCTTGATATGCATCTTGACACCGATGAGGCCAACGCTGCAGGATTAAGACAAGGCGATACGGTTACTGTCGTAGACAGGGCTACTGCAGAGGCCATTAGAAAAGCTTAAGCATCTTTTCTCAGTCCTTTCCGGGGCATCCTCCGAGGGGAGCATGCCCCGGCACATACAGAAGAGCTTACCGGGTTACATGGCGAGCCCATGCGCCTAATTTTAGGCAGCACGTCTACTCCGTCTTAAGGCCTGGTTCTTAACATTTTTCCAGTCGAGATACATGGGAGCTGCTAAGGCCTGTGAAAAAACATGTTGAAGAATAACGACAAACTGACTGTGATCCATATAGACATGGACGCATTCTTCGCCGCTGTAGAGCAGCAGGCTGATCCCAGCCTTCGCGGGAAGCCTGTGATTGTGTGCGGCGATCCTGGCGGTAGAGGCGTGGTATCCACAGCGTCCTATGAGGCTCGCAAGTTCGGTGTCCGCTCAGCTATGCCTGTCAGAGAAGCGAGACGCCTCTGTCCCCATGCAATACTTGTCAGAGGTCGGCATTCCCTTTACGAAGAGATTTCCCGTCGGCTACTGAGCTTGTACAGCAAATATACCCCCGTCGTCGAACCGTTCTCCATAGATGAGGCATTCCTTGATGTCTCAGGCTGCGAACGCCTTCACGGAGATGCAATTCAGATAGCCGGGAAAATCAAAACTGAAATCAGAGAAAGCTTCGGACTTACGTGTTCAATGGGCATAGCCCCTTCCAAGCTCCTGGCAAAAATGGCCTCAGACATGCAAAAACCTGATGGGCTTACTGTGATACGTTATGAAGATGTAGAGGATGTCATATGGCCGCTTCCTGTACGTAAGCTGTACGGGGTAGGGGAGAAGACAGCGCAGATCTTAGAGGCGCTGGGCATCAGCACTGTGGGAGCTCTGGCGAAAACACCAGTCGAACTGCTTGTTGAAAAGCTGGGCGAAGCAGGCCGTCTCCTTAGGAACCTTGCTTCCGGCATCGACAATAGCCGTGTTAACCCTTCCCTTTGGGAGATGCCCAAGTCGATAGGGCATGAAACCACACTTGCTGAAGACTCAGATGATGAGGGGTTCATATTAAGCTGCATCCTGTATCTTTCCCAGCAAGTCGGCAGACGGTTACGTCAGCACGGACTCGTGGCAAGGACAGTGACTTTGAAGCTTCGCTACTCCGACTTTACCACATTGACACGGGCAAATACGTTTTCGTTCTTCACATCGCTGGATGAAGATATATACCAAACAGCCAAAAGGCTCTTTCTTCACCACTGGAACCGAAGGAGAAGGATCCGCCTGGTTGGGGTTACTGTATCAAACCTCTCATCAAAAGACGATTTCATGCATCAGCTCGCCTTGTTTGAGGAGGACGAAAAGAGGCGACGCGCGACAGATGCCATGGATAAGGTCCGTGACAAGTTCGGTGAAGACGCAATCACCCGTGCAAGTCTTATCCAGCGTGGTAAGAGGGCAAAAAACGGGAGAGCAGGGCGGACTGAGGGAGGTTACACTGTATGATTATAATAGGTACATCCGGTTTCAGCTACGAGGACTGGATAGGTGTGTTCTATCCCGAGAATACTAAGAAAGCCGATATGCTGGCGTTTTATGCTAAGAAGTTTCCCTCGGTGGAGTTAAACTTTACATATTACCAGATGCCTTCAAGGCGAACGATAGAAGGGCTCGTTCGAAAAGTCCCAGATGACTTTGAGTTTTGCGTAAAAGCCAACAAAGCCATGACCCATGAGCTTAAGGACGGCCAAGACGCCGCAGCCCAGAAGGAGATATTTGAAGCATTCATGGAGGCACTTAGGCCAATGACTGACCGGGGCATGCTCGGATGCATCCTTGCCCAGTTTCCTTGGAGCTTCAAGAAAACCCAGCCTAACATCGAATATATGCTTCAGTTCAAAGATCTGTTGCCAGAAGTGCCGGTTATTGTTGAGTTTCGAAATATTGGGTGGATCAATGATGAGACCTTCGATATTCTCCGAAACAACGATCTTGGTTTCTGTGCAGTGGATGAACCGAAACTTCCCGGGCTTGTGCCGCCGGTTGCAGAAGCTACATCTGACCTAGGTTATATAAGGTTTCACGGGAGAAATGCAAAGAAATGGTGGAAACACAGTCATCCCGGAGAGCGATATGATTACCTCTATTCAGAGGAAGAACTCGAAGAATGGCTCCCTAAGATCCAAAAGGTCCGAGACAAAACAGATAAGACATATGTATTTTTCAACAACTGCCATGCGGGCCAAGCCGCTGTCAATGCCCACATGCTCCAAACTATGCTGGAACTGGAAGTCTAAGGAGCAATTGCTATTAAGAAGAAAGAGCCCTAGCAGGAATTTATAATACACAAGAAGAAACTCTGATTTTATAGATACTACACAAAGAGCGTGTTTTAGCCTGATTATTATATTCCGATGATTATGGGGGAAGAAACGCTGTGAACACAAGAAGACAATGTCTCATAAGAAAGATAGTCAAAGCTTCAGTAATCGCCATCAGTCTATCTCTCCTTTTAGGAACATGGCACATATCAGCGGAAGAACTCACTGTAGAAGGTTTGCTGAAGCAGATGTCCCTTGCATCTGCCCATGTGAAGGACTTTGAGTGCATCCTGGAATCTGTCTACGAACGAAACGGTGTATCAGAGACTATCGTAATGAAACTTACATATAAGCGCCCTGACAAGTACAGCATTAATTATCTTGCTCCTGAAAGCTATGAAGGCACTCAGGTAGTGCAGCAAGGCATAACAGGAGTGGTAGTCAACAAAGACGGTTCCTGGAAAGCATATGATTCCTTGACTGTGCAAGGTCTTGAGACCCTCAAATTCATGCTGCGGTTTGCAAGGGATGACGTCCAGAGGCATTACAACGTCACTATCAGCGATAAAGTAAGCATGGAAGATAGGATCGCGTACGTTTTGGTTGCAGACAATCTCCAAGCACCTCAAAAAGAATCTGAGGTCTTCTGGATTGATAATGTCAGATACCTGATCCTTCAGGCAGAAACCAACGATATCCTGGGAGAGCGCACGCTGCTAAAGCTTAAGAAGGCAAATGTGGGCAGCAAGGGGAGTTGGGACAGCTACGTACTGAGTGTTATCGACCTGAAAGGAGACCTGCGGGGAGAAATCACTGTAACCCAGGTTGAACGGGGACTGTATCTTCCTACCCAGGTTAACCTGATAACGAGCTACGGAAGCCTAAGCCAGGTGATGAAGGATATCAAGTTAAACACAGGCGTAAAAGATGATGCCTTCGTCATAGAAGAAGCTGAAGAAATGAGGGCTAAGCTAAAAGAGGCAGAATCAGCATACTCCAAGGGGCGGTTCGATAAAGCTCTTGCAGCCTATAAGCGCGTCATTGAGCTGGATCCTGAGAACTTCTATGCCAGATCCAATATGGGGCTGTGCTACTGGCATACCGGAGATACCGATAACGCCATCCTTGCCCTTGAGACGGTGCTGGCACAAGCTCCAAGTTATCTCCCGGCTTATAACAATCTCGGATTCATCCTTGCAGATTCCGAGCGTGACATCAAGAGGGCGATTACTCTTCTTGAGACTGCTGTCCACGGAGATCCCGCAAATCCCGTTTATATGGATAGCCTCGGATGGGCATATTTTAGGTCGGGTGACCTAGAGGAAGCGGAGCTGACGATACGAAGGGCGTTACTGTTCGACAACCTGTTCCCGGACAAGAAAGCCTTGTCAACTGCCCACTACCATCTGGCCATGGTATACGAGGCTATGGGAAGAAAGGAAGATGCAATCGCTGAGCTTCAAGAAGCCCTTAAAGAAGAGCCGTTAAACTCAAAGTATAGAAGTGAGCTTTCAAGGCTCCGCAAGAATTAGGTTCGGTTGAACTTCTCGCGCGATTAGGAGTATAATGCTTCCGTGGGAAAGGAGGCGCGCATGATGCCAATCTTTGAGTTCAGTTGCAACAAATGTGACGCTAAGTTCGAAGAATTATTAAGATCTTCAAATGACAGTTCCGGCGTAACTTGCCCTAAGTGCGGGAGCAGTGACATTAAGCGCCTTATGTCGGCTTTCGCATACAGCGGAGGAAGCGGTTTTAGGACAAGTGCTTCGAGTTCATGCGGATGCGGAACATGCAGCGGCGGGTCATGCAGCACTTGCCACTGACAAATAGCAAGCATGGAAGCTGGACCTAGCTGATTATAGCACGAGCCCGGGGCCATAAGCACTTGTTTTGAAACCCCAGGCTCGTTTTATTTCGGGATTAAATCAGGGTAGGGGAAAGGTGAGTTGAGATAGCCGCGCCTCTGAATATGAACGATACAACAGAAAAAGCGCTTGAGCTGGGGTTTAGTTCGGTAGGCATAGTTCCGGCAGAACACCCGTTCGAATGGAGCAGGGAGGTTCAAAGGCGAATCGATGAAAGCCTAATCCCGGAAGAGGAATGGTCTCGGCGCAACTTAAAGCATGACCCTGCGGAAGTGATAGCAGATGCCAAGCAAGTGCTGATTCTGGTGGGATCTCATGAACCTTTCAAAGAACCGTTTCCGCCGGGCATAGCTGTTTATTCATCTCACTACCAGGAGTATCCGAAATATCTCAAAAAGGCTGAATCCTTTGCAGGCTGGCTGCGAAGCCATGGCATAAACGCAGTAGTCACCTCCAAACTCCCGCTTAAGCACCTGGCAGTGAAGGCAGGTCTTGGAGTATACAGGCAGAACTCTTTAGTCTACTCAAATGATTCAGGTTCCTTCATAATCCTCTTTGGAATCGTAACCGATACCGAGATAGGGGAGGCGACCCTGTCGGATGAACCACTTAAAGTGGCATCAGACTGCGCTAACTGTAATGAATGCGTCTACTCATGCCCAACAGGTGCAATTATGCCGGAAGGCACAATAGACCTGACAAAGTGTATTCGAGCCCATATGGGCACAGGGAGGCCGGTTCCGTCTGAAATCCGGGAAGCTTACGGTGTCAGGCTGATAGGATGTGAGATATGTCAACGCATCTGCCCTCACAATGCCGATGTATTGCGGGATCTTTCGTTGCCATCCGGTGAAGAACTGGAGCTCTTCTCATTACCGAACCTCCTGAACCTCGGTAAATCCCCATCACGGAAAGAAGCCTTAAATGACATCGCGGACGTCATTGGGAAAAACTATGCACGTAGGAACCGAATTCTGGGAGATGCTGTGATTGCTGCAGGGAATATGAAAGACCCGAACCTCCTTGAATACCTTGCTGAAACCTTGAAATACCCTCATGTTCCGGTGCGCGCCCATAGCGCATGGGCTATAGGGAGAATCGGGACTCCCAAAGCAAAAGAGATCCTACTGAGCGCACTTCAGGAAGAAAAGGACCCCATGGTAATCTCAGAGATCGAAGCAGCTTTAGGAGAACTTCAATAAGAGATGCCTCCCAAAGACAACCACACCCCGAACGAGACTGATAAATGAGCCCCACAAAAACTCATACGAACGATCACGCACGAAAACGCCTTTTACGGCCCCTTAAATCACACGCGAATACCTTTAGGCCCACCTGCGCAGATTTTTCTTTAGTTTACATAAGATACATTATGCGATCCAAGTTGAAAAGGTAAAAAGGGGGGTTGGATGACAAAGTCGGCACGCCATGGAAACAGTAACGAAAAAAGAAACAGTCTAAGATTGTGGAGGCCCGAAATATGTTGGAAGCATCTTGGCTAGATTAGACAGTTAATCAGCTGACTGCAATTCGTGAATTCTTGAAGTTGTGTTTGACTGCAATACGTAGGATTCCTGAAGATGTGTTTGCAGCAATGTGTAAAGTGGCCGGGAGCGATTTAAGTAAGGACAAGGATCTTGCCAACGGGACATCGCAGATGGATGGCAAGGAGATTTTGGACCGTAGAAAAACGCCCTCGGGCTCAAAAGTGTAATATGTAATCGGTTAACGCTTTATTACGAAACTAAACAGCATCTTGCGAGACTAAAACAGTAGCTTTCCCGCCCGCTAAAGCACATCTAAAGATGATAAGCGAAACCTGCAAAAAAACACGCACGAGAATGCGTTTTAAGGGCCCTTAAATTTAAGATGAATATGAAAGCATAGGCATGCACAGTAAGCAAAGGAAAACATAAAGGAAAGCCGTCTGCTTAAGATCGTCTACAAAAAACAACCGGCCTAATCGGCCGGCAAGCTCCCTTTATTACGGTGTATAAGCAAGAGGGATTGCTACCTTCAGGACTTGCCCGGGGCGGACGATGCTGTCTGTGAGATCGTTCTCTCTCATGATTTTATCCACCACTACGCGAAGGTCTACTTCAGGGCCGGAGTAATCCTTTGCAATACCCCACAAAGTGTCGCCTGGCATAACTGTAACTTCAATCAAGTCATACTCACCTTCATTTGTGTATTTCATCGCGTTGGCAATAGACAGCACGACATTTGATGAAACAACGCCGATTACTAACAGCATAACAATAAAGGCGACACATCCAATAAGCCTGCATAGATGAAATCCACTCTTGCCATCCCTTCTGTCATCCCTGTTTATTGTCCCGCGAGTTTTCGCTCTTTGTGGTAGATACCTCATCTTACCGACTTCGCCTCCCTGCGCCCCGTTATGGCAAACATGTGTTCTATTTCCAGTGAGATCATAGCACGAACATTTGTTCCCGTCAAGGGTATTTTTTCTTTTCTCGGAACATTTGTTTGCAAGCACATATACGCCGTGTTATAATCGCCGTAGACAGACTCCCTTGAAACGAGGTGTAGGCTATGCCGCGGAAGAAATCCAATGCGATTTCCAGGCGTCAGCAGCAGATTCTTGAGTTCATAGTGACGGAAAGTGAAACTTGCGGATATCCGCCTTCAGTGAGAGAGATTGGGCGCGCGGTGGGATTAAAGTCCACATCCACAGTTCATGGGCATCTTACACAACTCGAAAGGAAGGGTTATATCAGACGGGATCCAAGCAAGCCTAGAGCAATTGAGGTTTTGCCTGCTGCAGGCGTCCTACCGCGTACCGCTTCAGTAACTGTACCCCTAATCGGCCGAGTAACCGCAGGCATGCCGGTTCTGGCAGTGGAGAACATAGAAGACTACTTCCCTCTTCCCAAAGAATTCGGCGAACAGGGCTCTCTTTTTATGCTTAGAGTAACGGGAGACAGCATGATAGAAGCAGGAATCCTAGACGGTGACTACGTCATCGTCAGACAGCAGGAAACTGCGGAAAACGGAGAGATAGTGGTAGCCTTGATCGAGGATGAAGCTACTGTAAAACGCTTCTTTATCGAGAAAAACAAGATTCGCCTACAACCTGAAAACAGGTTTATGGATCCCATCATCGTGGAAGATGCCGCGATCCTCGGTAAAGTCATAGGAGTAATCAGGAGAATCCACTGATTACATTAAGAATAGACTCCAAAAAGGAGGGGCGCGCTTAGGCCCCTCCTACTTCCACCTGTTCCACCTTGGTATTCCTCAATGTGTCATCGCTGAGGCCGAGAGTTCTAAAGAATATTTCCAGCGCCTGTTCCTCACCTTTCATATGGGGTAGGTTCCCTTCCCTTTCCTGGCCGGATGCAACTAACGTCATGTACTCCTCCAGCGCAATCCGATATGCCCTCTCCACTCCATACTCCTCGATGAGGCTAATAAGGGCTTCGTACTTCTCTTTTCTCGCAGTGGCGGTTTTCATCCACAGTTCAGGATCAGGCGCACGACTACTGATAAGAATGTCCTGTTTGGCAAGGCTCTTGAGTCTTTTCAACCCTCTTATGATATCCTCAGCATTTAGTTGAACCACACGCGACCCCCTCCTGTTCTCTTTCTTCTCGCGATGTATCAAGATATTGCCGAAAAACAACACAAAAACCGGGGCTCGCGAATTCACTTACCCCGGTTTAATGCTCGATTTATTTGACACCCTGTTGAACCCATCTGTCACCACACCACCCCCATGCTCACTTCCGGCGTTTGCTGTTGTTGCATGAGGGTGAAAGACATGCAAGACAGGGTGCCCTCCCTTGTTTGATGGTCTAACCCAATGTTATTATACCACAAATGGAGGACATGCATCATAAAAACTAAACAATAAATATTAGCCAAATGCTGAATCAAGAAAGGCCCACACCTACCATTCCACCTATACAACCGGCCACTATCGAAAGGATGACCCTCTTTAGACTAGTTAGAGTGATCACTGCCGAAGGAGAATCTTTCACCCCGATCATGATAGCTACTATTGCAAAGATGGCACCAACCAGCCCGCCGTATATAAGCCCTCTTCTCCCAGCCTTCCTGCCTGTATTGAATCCTCCGTACGCTATGGCCAGAAGGCTTCCTGAAAGTGCCAGAGTACCCAAAGAAGCGATGTCTGATGAGGTATAGAATCCGTACACCCCTATGGCCAAAAAGATGATTACCATAGCAATGATGCTGGTAATAAGACCTGTAATGATCGCGGTAAACGCGGAAGACGTCCTGGCGGACTCTCGATCCTTATCTTGATTCCGAGTTCTGTCAGATCCTGGTCTCCCCCGCCTCTGCAAAACCATTAATTGACCACCTCCGAACATCAATCAAGGGATGCGTATCTGATATCCCTTTACATAAAGATATTCCGTCAGGTGGTCAATAATTACGTTCTAGCTTATGCTTTAAGATTGTCCAAAGCCTCTTTGACTTTTTTCATGTCTTCCCAGACAGGGCGCTTCTTGGAGGGATCGCGCAAGAGGGCTGCAGGATGAAATGTAGGCATAATGAGAATACCGTCCTTCTCGTGCCACTCGCCTCTTATCCTTGTTATCCTTGCATTCTTATCTATCAGGGTCCTCGCGGCCAGTGCGCCAAGACACACAATAATGGACGGGTTTATCTTTCTTATCTGAGCATACAGATACGGGCTGCAGGCTTCAACTTCATCAGGATTAGGCATGCGATTCCCGGGAGGGCGACACTTGACTACATTGGTGATATAAACTTCGCCTCGGTCAAGACCGACAGACACCAAGATCCTATCGAGCAATTGCCCTGCAGCGCCGACGAAAGGCCTGCCTTGCTTGTCTTCCTCTCTGCCTGGCCCTTCACCTACGAACATAATCTTTGCGTCAGGGTTTCCTTCACCGAACACCACGTGCGTACAGGAAGCTCTTAATCGACACTTTTCACATTGATGAGATACTTCTCTTAGCGCCTCTAAGTTCAATCCTTTGTACATCTCCCCTGCCCTATCCCGCTCATTTCTATTTTCTTCCATGACTTGCTGCTTATTCTCATCGGCTTTATCTTGGGAAAGTTCAGGCCAAAGCATCCCCTGAACGTAGCTGGGCTCGCCATCTGCATACTGAGCCTGATCATTGCCATCATAACCGGTGTTTCCACTGTTATCAGCCGGTTTCAGACTTTCAGTCAGCATATCCAAGGAAAGTTGACGCCCATTGTTCGGCACAGTACTCGCCTCCTGCTAACTAGAGAGCTAAGATAAACCTGCTGCTAAAACCGTAATCACAGCCATCTGAAGCACTAACCGTAGGTTGCAAGATTCGCCTGGCTTTAAGCTTTTACCTTCGCTGATGACACTGAAAAATCCTCCTCAAATAGGATGTCAGGCCACGAATGGTGTTTGACATAAGCTGAGACATCACGTATACTATCTGTGTCCAACAATTTCTTCATACCACTAGCCTTGGTCGGGGCATGGCGCAGGTTGGTAGCGCGCTTGGTTCGGGACTAAGAGGTCGGCGGTTCAAGTCCGCCTGCCCCGACCATATTTATTCTATCTGCTTCCCGGCTTCGTAAGAGGCACCCGACCTTCCTTACACAGAAGGCATTCATCCGGATTCCAAGATCTTACCTCCATAGATAACACTTGACATTGCTTGGGGCCGAATTTGACAGCTCCGTTACTGCGATCAACGAGGACTCCGACACCTACAACTTCTGCACCGTGCTCCTTAACCAACTCTATGACTTCCTGTACAGAACCGCCTGTGGTAATCACATCTTCAACAACGAGCACACGTTGATTCGGATAGAGGTTGAATCCTCTTCTTAGAGCCATTTTGCCGTTTTCTCGTTCTGCAAATATTGCAGGGACTTGAAGCTGCCTTCCCACTTCATATGAGACTATAATGCCTCCCATTGCAGGCCCTACCACGACTTCTATACTGTCATCCCTGAACTTGCCTGCCAGATGACTTGCTAAAGCCTCTGTATAATGCGGGTATTTTAATACTTGAGCGCACTGAATGTAGTGGTCGCTGTGCCTACCTGACGTAAGTAAGAAGTGGCCGCTCATCAATGCCCCTGAGTCTCTAAAGATCCTGAGAGCTTCATCTCTGGTCAACATCCCTCTCACCTACCACTTCCTCGATTTCCTCTGCGATTAGCTTGGCTGCGGATACCGGATCAGCGGCCCGGGTTATGGCTCGCCCCACCACTATATAATCTGCTCCTCCCCGCACTGCTTCACCGGGTGTGGTAACCCGCCTTTGATCATGCTTTCCGGCCCAATGGGGACGGATTCCGGGCGTCACAAGTCTAAACTCAGGCCCACAGGCAGCCCTTATTGCCGTAGTCTCCAGCGGCGAGCATATTACTCCGCCTATCCCGGAATCCCGAGCGAGGCGTGCCCACCTGACTGCTGCGTCTTTTACGGACAGCCCTTTAATAAAAAGGTCGTCTTCTAAGATTTGTTGGTCTATGCTGGTTAGCACAGTAACCGCAAGTATTAGCGGGGGCTTAACACCTAAAGTCTCAGCTTCTTCTCTAACAGCTTCAGAAAGAGCAGAAAGCATCGCCCCACCGCCTGCAGCGTGGACAGTGAACATTGCACACCCTAGCCTCGTCATGACCCGTCCTGCTGAGGCTACTGTGTTCGGTATGTCGTGGAATTTCAGATCCACAAACACAGACCCTCCCAGGTCTTGAATGCGCTTTACAATCCCGGGACCGACTGCGGTATATAGCTCCATGCCGACCTTAAACACGCCTACGTGTCCTTGCAGCGTCTCCACTAGATCTATGGCTTCATCTTCTGTATTAACGTCAAGGGCCAAAATGATTCTGTCTTTTGCTTTCACAGCCCCGCCTCCTTTACATACCTATAAGCATCTCACCCTAGGAATCTAGCCTATGAGAAGTCAACTTATGAGAGACTAACCTATTCTGTATGCTCGCAAAAGTCCGTCAGCTTTTCTCATCTACCGAACTTCGCATTACTCCTAACCGCGGCTCCAATAACTTCATCTAGGCTTGTGTGGCCGTATCGTTCCATGTATTCGCAAATCCCTTCCTTTACGTCCAGGGCGAGCCTGGGATTTACGAAAGTGCCTGTCCCGATGGAGACAGCACTTGCCCCTACCAGGAGAAATTCGATGGCATCCTTCGCAGACAATATCCCTCCTCCGCCTAAGATCGGGATATCCACTGCCTGATATACTTGATAAACCATGCGAAGGGCTATAGGCTTTATAGCAGGGCCGGACAATCCTCCAAAGATGTTTCTCAGGCGAGGACGTTTTGTCTCGATATCCACTGCCATCCCCAGCAAGGTGTTAATCATGGAGATAGCATCTGCACCTCCGGATTCCGCAGCCTTCGCTATGGCAACTATATCAGTGACATTAGGTGACAACTTAGGCATCACCGGAAGGCATGTCTTCTCCTTTACTGCGCGGACCACCTCAGAAACCATGTCAGGCGAAGTTCCCAGCTGCATGCCTCCCATTTCTACGTTGGGGCAAGATATATTGATTTCAATTCCTGCCACTCCAGGGGTTCCATCAAGAATTGAAGCAAGCTCCACATATTCACGCAAGGTCTTGCCTGCTATATTCACAATTACAACAGCGCCCAGCACTCGCAGTTTTGGGAGGTGTTCCGTCAAAAATACCTCTATACCCGGGTTTTCCAAGCCGATAGCATTCAGCATCCCGGAGGGAGTCTCTGCAATTCTTGGCGGGGGATTGCCGGGCCAGGGTTCTAATGTGGTTGCTTTGGTGATTATGGCTCCTATCTCATTGGGGTTTATCAATCCTTGATAATCAAACCCGTACCCGAAAGTGCCGGATGCCATAACAACCGGATTAGCAAGCCTTATTCCGCCCAGATTAACCTCAAGATTCATTCCTCTCCCCCTCCCCTGCTTCAAACTCCAACCGGTCTATAGAAAAGACCGGACCGTCACTACATACCTTTGCATAGCCTTCGTCAGTGCTCTTAAGTCTCACGGCACATCCCAGGCACGCCCCGACTCCGCAGGCCATATGCGATTCAAGTGACACTTCCCCGGGAATGCCTCGCTCCTTGGCAAATCGCGCAACATGCGCCATCATCTCCAAAGGACCGCAAGAGTAAATCATGTCAGGCGAAGTCTTAGGAGGTAGGAAAGGGAAAAGGTCAGTTACAGGACCTTTGTATCCTGCGCTGCCGTCAACAGTGGCAACATGGCAGTTTGCACCTATCTGTTCAAGCCTTTCCAAAGCCACTAATTCTCCGCAGGTTTCAGCTCCGTAGAAGACTTCTACCTGGCATCCCATATCAACAAGGCTGTCCGCAAGGTATACAAGCGGCGCGATCCCCATCCCTCCGCCAACAAGCAATACTGTGCTTTTTGCTGGCAAGACGCCTTTTTCCACCTTGGAGAAGGCCTTTTCCTGCGGCGAGGCTGCACCTTGTATAGGAGAGGCACAGCTTTTTGTTGGAGGGACAGAGCTTTCCACCGGGAATACAGGGCTTTCGGCCAAAGGGAGCGTGAATCCCGTGCCAAGTGGGCCCAGCATGCTGAGATGCTCTCCGGGCCTTGCCTCTGCCAGCAAAGAAGTCCCGAGGCCTCGAATCCTATACAGGATTGAGACTGTTCCTGCTTCCGCATTCACCCCGTAAAAGCTGAAAGGGCGCCTCAACAGCGGAGATGATGTGGTAGATCTGTGAGGGCTTACCGTCATATGGACGAATTGACCCGGTTTGCCCTCACCTGCAATCTGAGGTGCCCTGCAAGCCAGCTCATAGATTCCGTCCGCGACCCTCACGTTCTTCAGTACTTCTGCATCTTCAAGGAAGACCATTCATCAATACACTCCTTAACCTCATTCATCAGCGAGTTGCCGGATATTTGCCGGCAAGCTACACGATGCGCCCTTCCCGGGCTATAACTCGACCCTCTCTGATAGTCATCCAAGGCCAACCGCAAAGCTCCATACCTTTGAACGGTGTGTTCTTGCCTTTGGAGTAGAACGTAGACGGATCCACACGCCTTTTTGCATCTGGATCTATTATTGTTATGTCCGCCTTAGAGCCGGGGGTCAATGTGCCCGAGTCAAGCCCCAAGATGCGACCTGGCCCCACGGTAAAGAGCCTCACCATATCAGTGATACGCAATAGGCCCGGATGGACCAGCCTATCCATGATTACTGCCACTGCAGTCTCAAGGCCCGAGATCCCAAAGGACGCATTGGCATACTCACAATCCTTGCTCTCTATGTTTTGAGGGGCATGGTCTGTGGCAATGCAATCCACAAGCCCTGACGCAACCGCATCCACCAGGGCTTTCACATCCCGTTCCGAGCGAAGCGGGGGATTTACCTTGGTATCGGTATCATAATCACCCACCGTTTCATCAGTCAGGGTAAGGTGGTGCGGGGTCACCTCGCAGGTGACACTGATGCCGGCTGCTTTAGCCTGCTCTATTATTCGAAGAGACCCTTCCGTAGACACATGGCACACGTGAAGCCGCGCTCGGGTTATGCTGGCAAGCCTGACGTCTCTGGCTATCATAATCTCCTCTGCTGCAGCCGGGATCCCTTGCAAACCGTACAAAGTCGAGTAGTAGCCTTCATGCATTAAGCCGTTGCGGGATAAGGCCAAGTCTTCACAGTGGGAAAGGACGGGAAGATCAAGCATTCTGGCGTAATCCATGGCATGTCTCATTAGGTCCGATTTCACAACAGGTTTGCCGTCATCAGAGAAACCGACACAACCTGCTTGCGCCAGCTCTGCCATTTCACTGAGCCCTTCGCCTTCCAGATTCTTAGTGATGCTGCCGGCCGGAAGCACATTCACCAATCCTGCTTCCTTACTCTTCCGCAAGATGTACTCTGCAACGATTCCTTCATCGACAACAGGATCTGTATTAGGCATGCAGCATACAGTAGTAAACCCGCCTACTGCAGCAGCCTTCGACCCGGTTATGATATCTTCTTTGTACTCATATCCCGGATCCCTTAAATGGACGTGGATATCGATGAATCCCGGGCAGACTATCTTCCCTTCAGCATCTACTATATCCTCGTTTCCATCGGGAGACAGCTCTTTTCCGATAGCTGCTATCTTGCCATCGATAACAAGGACATCTGCTATCTCGTCAATATTGTTTGCCGGGTCTATGACACGGCCCCCCTTAACCAGCAATCTCATCTTTTCCACCTCCAAGCATCAGGTAAAGAATTGCCATCCGTACTGCGACTCCGTTTGCTACTTGTTCGTTTACGACACATCTTGAACTTTCTGCAAGTTCTGTTGATATCTCAATACCTCTGTTCATAGGTCCGGGATGGAGGACGATTGCATCGTCTGCAGCCAGAGACAAGTGTTCCGTCCTAACCATATAGAGTTCTTGGTATTCATCGATAGACGGAAAGAGCCCGCTCTGCTGGCGCTCCCTTTGGATGCGCAACACATTAATGACATCAACTCCTCGAATACCTTCCTTAAGATCGGTGTAGACTTTGACACCTAGCTTCTCGATGTTGGAAGGCATGAGTGTCGAAGGGCCTACCACTCTTAGTTCACATCCGAACTTGCTAAGACCGAAGATATTCGAACGAGCTACCCGGCTGTGCAGGATATCGCCTACTATGGCGACTTTCAGGCCTTCAAGCCTGCCTTTGCGCTCGAGGATGCTGTACATGTCCAAGAGCGCCTGGGTAGGATGCTCATTTATTCCGTCGCCTGCGTTGATAACATGCATGGACGTATTTCTCGCCACATAGTGAGGGGCTCCGCTCAACGGATGGCGCATTACCAAAACATCAGGGCCCATCATTTCAATGGTTTTGATGGTGTCTTTGAGGCTTTCGCCTTTTTGCACGCTGCTTGTGGAGACTGCTAAGTTGGGGGTATCTGCACTGAGGTACCTTCCGGCGAGGTCAAATGAGGTTCTTGTGCGAGTGCTGTTTTCATAGAAAAGGGTGATGACGCTTTTCCCTTTGAGAGTTGGGACTTTCTTTACATCACGGGTGATAATATCTTTCATCGGGACTGCGGTGCTGAGGATTGCTTCAATCTCTTCTCTTTCTATATCGCGAAGTCCAAGTAAATCCTTTCTTCTATAGATGCTCATAAGTCACTCCCCTTCACCCCGCAACTGTCCCATCATGTGCAAGCTAAAGGGGTATGGCTCCGCAACGTTCCCGGAAAACCGGTCTATTCTACGTTAGACGCTGCTTTATCCGACTCCCATATCCCTTGCCAGCCTCACGGGACTAGCTTAAAGGGGTTATTGTTGTATTTTTCTACTCGATGATTTCTTCAATAACGACTTTGTCTTCTTTGTCTATTTCCTCTACGAGAACAGAGACTATTTCTTGTCTTGACGTAGGTACGTTCTTGCCCACAAAATCCGGTTTAATCGGAAGTTCTCTGTGGCCCCTGTCAATCAGGACAGCCAACTGAATCCGCCTTGGCCTTCCGAGATCCATCAGCGCGTCCAGTGCAGCGCGAACCGTTCTGCCGGTAAAGATTACATCGTCCACTAAGACTATGGTTTTGTCAGCAACATCAAAGTCCACCTCTGTGCGGTGCACTATTGGCGCAGGGCCCAGTGTGGTAAGGTCGTCCCTGTAGAGTGTTATGTCGAGGACTCCGACCGGAGGCTTGACTCCTTCGATACTCTCGATGCGTGATGCAAGCCTGTAAGCAAGAGGCCCGCCTCTCCTTCTTATCCCGACTAACGCGACTCCGTCGACTCCCTTGTTTGCCTCACTGATCTCATGGGCAATCCGCGTTAGGGCACGCCTGATAGATTCGGCATCCATGATCACGGCCTTCTGTCGAAACTTCACCTGCTCACCCCCTTATGTACTAATATCCCTTTCTTGTACATATGAAAGCCTGCTTGCGCCCTGAGGCTAAGCAGGCCCAAATCTGTCGGTCCCGGTTGTCCCTGCCATCATCAGTACTTATCAGCCTCATAGGGCTCTTTTAGGCATCTTGGGAAATTCTACGCGACATCGGAACCGGAGTCAAGGCTTTTTTGTACTTTTTTTCGAGCTTTATCTCGGTTTTGTTTAACAAACCGCTGTGTTCAGCTGTTCTTCACTCCGTCACAACGTTTCGGCCGGACCTTGTTCACTCTCTGTTTAGGTCATGCTTGCCCTTTGCACTCCGCGCGTCAACACCTCTTACAGAATGCCCGCATAATGTAGAGTCGGCTTTAGGACGGCTTTTCGGCAGCACCCATTTCTTTATTCGCCTCTCCCAGCTTAACCCATAGCACAGGTGTGACTATAAGGTTTGCAACCAAAGGTACGATGAAGGGGGCTTTCGGGCCTAACGCGTTCCACATGATTCCGCCGATATACGGTGCAGGCAAAGAGACTAATCCTAGACTCGTTGCAAACAACCCGTAAGCAACTCCACGCCTGTTCCACGGAACAACCTTGGAAATCAGCGAGTTATATGAAGGACTCATCAATGCCCCGCCTATTCCGTAGAGCAGAGAGACTATGGCAAAGTGGATATACCTGCTTCCTAAGACGAACAGCAATCCACCCATGGCAAAGAACACATGGCCTGTGACTATCCCTGCCCGCTCCCCGGCTTTGTCAGCAAACCAGCCGCCCAGTGGCAAGAACACCATCATTGCGCCGTGGACGATGGAAGAATACGAACTTATCTCCACGTTGCTCAATCCTATGATACTGCGATGATAAAGGGGTTCAAGCCCTGAAGAGATGTGCATTGCCACGTCAAAGACTCCATCTGAAATGAATATCCAGGTAACTGCACCACCTGCAACCACTAAGGCCGCCATTTCCGCCAGACTGCGCTTGAGCGAATCCAGGCTGAATTCCTCACCTGTTGATGAACGCGGCCCCTGTCCGGCTTTCCTGGCCATCATTACGCGGATTACTGTAGCCGAGGCGTAGAGAATTCCTGCTACAAGGAACATAGCACGAAAGCCGTATTTCTGTGATACAATCCCGCCGATCGGAGGGCCGATAACACCTACTATCATGTAGATGGACTCTGCAGTAGCAAAAACCCTTGCTCGGGTCTCCTCTGTCGACTGTTCCGCAATAAAGGCTTGAAAACTCGGCGCAACGAAGCAACTTGCAAGGGATGCAATGCCCTGCGCAAGGATGAGCCACTGCCATGTGGGCGCAACAACGTAAAGAACGTACCCAACTATACCTGCAAGACTCCCGATTGCAACAGCTTTCAAGCGGCCGATAGCATCAGATACATAGCCTCCCACTATCTGAAACGCTAAAGGCACGATAGACGTGACAGTAAAGAACAACCCCACCTGCTGCACGCTTGCACCGAGAGACTCGACGTACAGGGGAATCATAGGACGATCCATACGTGATGCAATGTTCGCCAGGATCATCCCCACAAGAAACATGATTAAAGTCCGGCTAAGGAGAGGTGCGGATTTCTTCTCCGCCTCGCCGGATTTTGACAAGTCATTATTATGTAATGTCACGGGGCCTTCTCCTCTCTCTATTAAGGACCGTGTCTACCGACAGTATCCACTGTGCGTGGTCGCCGGTTCGAAAATGAACTCACGCTCAAGGTAACACTACGTATTTAGCTACCGCAGGCGGCTCGGTGATATATTTCCATTCTCCATGGATCCCGTGCGCACGGGCAGCTACCTCAAGATGAAGCATGGCAATACCGCAATCAAGTCTCCTGGCAGTCATGGGAAGCAGCTCGAACCCGGCGGCAGACACAGTTATCCCGTCCGGCTCCACCATGAACCTCCAGGGTTGTCGGTTGATCGCTGACGGCGCCAGCCGTGCAGCTTCAAGCATCTCCAGATACCCGGCGGGGAAATCCTCGACAGGAAGTCCTCGCATTATAGACTGGAGAGGTTTACGCCTGTGTATTACCCTGGGAGCTTGTACCGACTTCCCCTCCATGTCCGTCCCGGATACTTGTGCGAATCCTATGGGTGATACAGCCATAATTTTTTCAGAATCTCCTAGATTAACCCGGGCCTCTACCATCCTTCGACTGTATGTGCCGGCTACCCAGCACGTTCCTAACCCTTGGGACGTTGCATGAAGGATAATGCCCTCTCCCAGGAACCCCACAGCTACTTCGTAATTAGGATGAGAGGTTTCCCCGATCAGCACCAACAACATGTCAGCTCCGCGTATCTTGCCGAAAATGCCCCAGAATCCACAAAGGATCTCCTCCGCGCCATCCTCCAGCAACACTGCTCTAGCACCGTTGCACATGGGCGAGAATCCGTTCAAGAGGCTCTCAATCTCCTCCCGAAAGTCGCGAGGCACGGTTTTCCGCTCATACGCTCTAACGGAATAGCGAGAAAAGATTGCCTGATACCAGAGATTTGCAAGGTCTTCTCTAATCATAGGTCTACCCCCTCTGTAAAGTCGAAGCATGGGTTTGCCCGGCAAGCACGCCCTTTTCTACCGAGAAGAGACATTCCACAAGCAGGTATGGAATTCCTCTTCCTCGATAAGGCGACAGACAATAAGCTAAGCAGTGTATACGCGGTATAATCAACGTTTCATGACATCAAACGGTAGGATGCTATGAGGCCTGTGAGAGTCTTTGTGAAGCAACCATTACTTATGGTGAAAAGCCTCCGAGAACTGATAACGAGAAGCGCCCGATCAACCCAATGACTATATCCAATGCTACTTCTAATCTTCAGCCAGTGGTCGTCGTAGATAATGCCAAATTCCCCAGACGCACACAAGCTCCCATCCTTGCCGTCCGTACTCGGTTAAGATCCTTCCGGTTGTCTCGCCGAATCCAAGAATATGAACGCACTTATACTCATACTTCTTCATCCCATATCATCTCCTTTCCGTGTTTTCCATTTGTGCGAAGATGGTGTTCTGTTACACGGTATAACATGCTCGATTC